>CEUZ01291747.1_pt1 | contig 88039 bp, 92 predicted proteins | sample 361511 | NCBI WGS metagenome assembly CEUZ01 (sample SAMEA2622822, study PRJEB7988) | marine metagenome | biome: marine biome (ENVO:00000447); feature: surface water layer (ENVO:00002042); material: "saline water (ENVO:00002010), including plankton (ENVO:xxxxxxxx)" | depth 5 m
GGACGTATTGGACGCCTTGTTGCGCGCGCAATTTTCGAACTTGACCGCAAAGATGTCGAGTTGGTTGCGATCAACGATCCAGGCGGTAACTTCTTTCCGTTGCTAAAATACGATTCTATCCATGGCCGCGCGCCATTTGACGTTGTCCGCGAAAGTGACGATTGGATTATCATTGGCGGCAAACGCATTCGCCGCTTCCGTACACGTGACATCAGTGAAATTAACTGGGACGAAGAAGGCGTTGATATCGTCATGGAATGTACTGGTCGTTTCCGTGATGCAGAAAGTGCAGGCGCGCACATCAAATCTGGCGCGAAGAAAGTTTTGATTTCTGCACCAGGCGAAGGTGACATCCCTACAATTGTTTACGGTGTAAACCACGAAAACCTGAAAAAAGAAGACACAATCGTTTCAAACGCATCATGCACAACAAACTGCCTTGCGCCTGTTGCCTATGCGATCAACGAAGAGATTGGCATCGAAACAGGCTTTATGACGACAATTCACGCCTATACTGGTGACCAGAATATCGTTGATTCATCGCATAAAGATCCACTGCGCGCACGCGCTGCGGCGATGAACATGATCCCGACATCAACTGGCGCGGCCAAAGCCGTTGGCCTTGTTTTGCCTGAATTGAAAGGCAAGCTGGACGGCGTTGCGATCCGCGTTCCGACACCTAATGTTTCTTTGGTTGATTTGAAGTTTGTTCCATCAAAATCAGTCAGCGTCCAAGACGTTAACGACGCCGTGCAAAAATACGCACATGGTTCGCTGATGGGTATTTTGGGCGTTTATGATGATCCATGCGTGTCTGGTGACTTCAACCACGACCCACACTCATCCATGTTTAACCTGAACGGCACCAAAGTCATGGAAGGCGGCAATTTCGTTCGCGTCATGAGCTGGTACGACAACGAATGGGGCTTTTCTATTCGTATGTTGGATAACGCCGTTAAGATGCATTCTTTGGGTTACTAAAAAAATATAGCTTTTAATAAAAATTATATTGACAGAGCCAGAAGAATCATGACATAAAGATCTTCTAAACCGTTCTCCGTGGCAAAGCTGGTCTGTTCTTCTTTGAAGTCAGGCCAGCTTTTTTTTGTATCAACCGCGCGCCTCCCCTTGTTATTCAGCCCTCATGATTCTAAGATGCCCGGATACATAACCATGTTATTTTAAGGATAAGAGGCTTTTTCATGAGTACATTAAAACCCGGCGTCGTTTATGGTGACGATTACAAAACACTTCTTCAGGCATGCAAAGACGGCAACTATGCCCTGCCCGCAGTGAATGTTGTTGGTACAAATTCAATTAATGCTGTGATGGAAGCAGCCTCAAAAAACAAAACAGACATCATTATTCAGCTTTCTAATGGCGGCGCGCAGTTTTATGCGGGCAAAGGATGTCCTAATGATTTCGAAGCAAAAGTTTTAGGCGCCGTTTCTGCCGCGCAGCATGTTCATATGCTGGCAGAGCATTACGGCATTTGCGTCGTTTTGCACACTGACCACGCGCACAAGCCTTTGATCTCATGGGTTGATGCGATGATTGAGCACTCTGCTCGCAACTTTGATAAAACAGGCAAACCGCTTTACAGCTCTCACATGCTTGACCTTTCGGCTGAAGACATCAACTTTAACCTTGATGAAAGCGCCAAGATGCTTGAGAAAATGGTGCCACTGGGCATGAGCATTGAAATCGAGCTTGGCGTCACAGGCGGCGAAGAAGACGGCGTTGGATCTGACGATGATATCGGCGCGGATAACCCGAAACTGTATACGCAGCCAGAAGATTGCTTACAGGCCTATGACATCCTGTCAAAAATTGGCCACTTCTCGCTTGCGGCATCATTTGGTAATGTTCACGGCGTTTACAAGCCTGGCAACGTTAAATTGCGCCCTGAAATCTTGAAAAATTCACAGGCCTTGATCCAAGAAAAACGCGGCACTGGCCCGAACCCACTTGATCTTGTTTTCCATGGCGGATCTGGATCAGAAAAAGCCAAGATCACAGAATCTTTGGGATACGGCGTTTTCAAAATGAATATCGACACTGACACACAGTTCGCCTATGCCGAGCGTGTTGGCCAGTACGTCAACGAAAACCCTAAGGCGTTCTTGAACCAGATCGACCCTGAAGACGGCACGCCTTACAAGAAATTCTATGACCCACGTAAATTCTTGCGCGCAGGCGAAGAAGGCATTATCGCGCGCCTAGAGGAATCTTTTGATGATTTAGGTTGCCGCGGCAAATCACTTGCACACAATGACGTGAAGGTTAAGGCCGCATAACGCGCCCTTTGCTACTCCATAAAAAACAGACAATAAAAAAGCGGAGCCACCAAGCTCCGCTTTTCTTTATGCTTATTTACCTATGCTAGGGCTGCATTATTCTGCAGCATCCTCTGCAGGTGTTTCTGCTTCGGCAGGCGCTTCTTCTGTCTTTGTTTCCAGATCAGCCGCAACAACCATGCGTGCGATTTTGTCTGGGCTGGCAGGTGGCTCGCCGCGTGCTACGCCATCAACAAATTCCATACCATCAGTCACTTCGCCCCAGATTGTGTACTGACCGTTTAGGAAGCTACAATCGTCAAAGCAAATAAAGAACTGAGAGTTTGCACTGTTTGGATCTGCTGCGCGCGCCATACCGACAACGCCGCGACCAAAGTTTGCAGATGAAAATTCAGCTTCAATATCTGGATAGTCAGAACCGCCCATGCCTGTGCCTGTTGGGTCACCTGTTTGCGCCATAAAGCCTTCGATCACGCGGTGAAAAACAATCCCGCTAAAGAAATCTTCGCGCGTTAGTTTTTTCATGCGCTCAACATGTTTTGGCGCAAGGTCAGGACGCAATTCAATTGTGACAGTGCCGCTGCCTTCGATTTGCATGTAAAGCGTGTTTTCAGGATCTTTAATTCCGGCCTTTGCTGGCTGTGTCATCAGTAGGATACCCCCTAATAGTAGTGTAAAAAAGTGTTTCAACATTCGTAATCCCCTTATCAAGATTGCACGATAGTTAGACCATGATGACACAGCAGAGTCTAGCCCTTGCCCGCAATATGATCACAGTTGTAGACAAGCAATCGAACGATCACACTGTGTAAAACAGACACTAAGGAACGCGCACAATAGCGATTTCGTTGGCCTTCAACGACTTTGCAATATCCTTAAAACACGCCTTGCACTGACCATCCGCACCGCCAGAGCACATATTATAAAATTCTTTAAAATCGACCTGATCACGGCCAGCACTTTTTAGCGCATCAATATTGTCGTCGATCGTTTGGGAGTTAAAATTGTTACACAGACAGACATGCATCAGACTTTAGCCACTGACCACCGTGCCATTATGGGTTTTTACCATGTCTTTAAGCGTTTCAAGACACTGACAGCAATTAGGGCTCTGACCGCCCGAACATGCGCTATAAACTTCGGAGACGCTGCAACGGCCGCCCTTTTCTTGCATATGCGCTTTGGCTTTTTTATCACTGAATGCGTTACAAACACAAAGTATCATCGCTTTGCCCTATCATTTATTGCGGGACGCCCCTAAATGCGTTTGATAATAATTATCATTTAGACATTTTAATTGCAAGCGATTCTTAATTGCAAGAAAAAACGCACAAAAAAGCCCTGAACATATATGATGTCAGGGCGCTTTAAGATGACTATTGCGATAATGCTATTTTAAGGTAAATAGTTTTCTTCTACATACTGAACACGCATATCCATCACTTTTTCTTGCAAAATACCATCCTCATTTTCCCAGTTCACAGTGCCAATGGCTAAGCCTGTTGCCATTGCAGCGGCCATAAAGGTAGATGTTGAACGTCCAACAACGCCACTAGCGCGGCTAAGCGGTTCAGCCACGTTATCACGGCGAACATCACGCGCACCATGTGTAAAGGCACGTTTTAGCGTCGCAACGCCCGAAGCCACCGTAACAACACCACCAGCAACAAGCGCGAGTTCGCCCATTTCTGCGCCCTCGCTGTGCGTTAACGCACTCGACACGATCGCACCTGTTAGCGTTCCGCCTACAGCAAGACCGCCATAGTGATAGGCGCGCTCACCCCAGTCATATGCATTATCAACGACTTTATCAGTAACTTTATCAACGAGCTGCTTTGTTTTAGCTCTTGCATTTTTTAGCATGTTACAACCTCTTTCTACCGTGAAACGGTACAAGACTTACAATTCTAAAAACAATATGTCAATAAAAACCCCTGCCCGTTTCCAGGCAAGGGGTTTAATTACTATTGAGAAAAGCGGTTAGCTTATTCTTCTGCATCTAACGGGCTTTCAGAATTTAACTGAATATAGTTTTCAACGCCCATTTGCTCGATCATTTGAAGTTGTGTTTCAAGGTAATCTTCGTGACCTTCTTCTTCTTTCAAGATCTGAATGAACAAGTCACGTGTGACATAGTCATTGACTTGCTCGCAATATGCGATGGCTTCGCGGTAATGCTCAACGCCGCCAATCTCAAGTTTCAGGTCACATTCAAGAATTTCTTTTACATCTTCACCGATCAAAAGCTTTTCCAAGTCTTGCAAGTTTGGCAAGCCGCCCAAGAACAAGATACGCTTGATCAAAAGGTCAGCGTGCTGCATTTCCTCGATTGATTCTTGGTATTCATGTTTTGCAAGTTTTGTGATGCCCCAGTCTTCCAAAATGCGTGAGTGCAAGAAGTATTGGTTAATGGCGGTGAGTTCTTTTTTCAGAGCAATGTTGAGATGCTCGATAATTTGTTTGTCGCCTTTCATGATAGGTGCTCCAATCTGATATTAGTCGTTAAAAATTCTGCCGAAAATCGTATCGATATGTTTCGTGTAGTTCTTGTAATCAAACATAGCGTCAAACGCATCTTTGTCAAGTTTTTCAGTTACTTGTGAATCATTCTCAAGCTCATTACGCAATGTATTTTTGCCCTTTTTCTCCCACACTTTCATCGCGTTGCGTTGAACAATGCGGTATGCGTCTTCGCGGCTGATGCCGGCTTGGGTCAATGCCAGAAGGACGCGCTGAGAGAAGACAAGACCGCCCATTTTCTCAAGGTTCTCGATCATTGTGTCTGGATACACCAACAATTTATCAATAAGGCCTGCCATACGGTTAAGCGCATAGTTTGCGCTGATTAAGGCATCAGGCAAAATTGTACGCTCAACAGCAGAGTGAGAGATATCGCGCTCGTGCCATAGGGCCACGTTTTCCAGGGCTGGCACAACGCCTGCGCGGATAATGCGCGCTTGGCCTGTCATGTTTTCACTGGCGATTGGGTTACGCTTATGCGGCATCGCAGATGAGCCCTTTTGGCCTTTGTCGAAATATTCTTCCGCTTCGCGCACTTCGGTGCGTTGCAAGTGACGAATTTCAACAGACAGGTTCTCTATCGAGCTTGCCACCACACCAAGCGTCGCAAAGAACATTGCATGACGATCACGCGGAATAACCTGCGTTGCGACTGTTTCTACGCGCAGGCCAAGCTTTTCTGCAACGTGCGCTTCAACTTCAGGCGGAAGAACGGCGTATGTACCAACAGCGCCTGAAATCGTAATCGTAGATACCTCTTCCTTGGCGCGCACCATACGCTCGCGCGCACGTTTAAATGCGGCGTAGTGGCCAGCTAGCTTCAATCCAAATGTTGTAGGCTCGCCATGGATACCGTGTGAGCGACCAATGCATAGCGTATCTTTATGTTCGCGCGCACGTTTTTCCAGCGCCGCAAGCAATTTATCCAAATCAGCGATAATGATATCCGCCGCCTGTGTCAGCATCACGGCAAAGCTTGTATCCACAACGTCAGAGCTTGTCATTCCTTGGTGGACATAGCGGCTGTCAGGGCCGACATATTCGGCAACGCTTGTCAAAAATGCGATGACATCATGCTTTACTTCGACTTCGATCTCGTCGATGCGCGCGATATCGAAATTCCCTTTTTCGCGCAATGCCTTGGCTGCACTTTCAGGCACGATACCCATGTCAGCCATTTTTTCTAGCGCAAGCGTTTCAACCTCAAGCCAAATTTTAAACTTGTTTTCAGGCTCGAAAATCGAAGCCATTTCAGGACGGGAATAACGAGGGATCATTGTGTGTATTTCTCTTTATCTATCAATGTGGTGTGAAAAGTATTTATAGGCCAAACTTATAATGCACAAAAATACAGATGAAAACCCCTGAGCGCCCTACTTTGGCAGATATTTTTGATCTGCTTCTTGCGTGCACGCCCCTTCGATCGTCACAGGCTTGTCGCCATAGACCATACGCGCCCATTCATCAGCGGACCAAAGTTCGCATCTGTCGCCAACACCGGCGCAGATCAAATTACGCGCTTTAACTGGTTCTTCATAAGGCCACACTGCGCTCCACATCTCTTTGGTGAGCGAGATCGTATCGCGGCCTTGCAACGGCAGGACATGCATACCATCATCCCAGCCCCATATATCTTCGCGTACATCCTGCGGAATTTTAGCGCCGCGCAGCGGATAGATTAACAGCGCCTTGTATTGCATATCAGGCACAAGAAGTACGTGCGAATGCGCCGCGTTAAAGCGCGCCGTCAACGCCGGCGGCAAGATTAAATCCTGCCTTTTCTTTTTCGGGGTATGCATTCCCCTTAACCTTAGTCCCTCTGCCATGGACGGCGTTATACGCCTTTCCCATAATTTTTGCAATTTTATATTACAATAATGTTTGACAAACGGCCGTGGATAGGCAATATTGCGCCAATTCTCAAGAAAAAGGCATGGGGCCTTTGTTGCAGGTTCGCCCTCAACCCCACTGGGATATTGGGACATTAATATACAAAGAAAGGTATGAAAGCCATGAGTGGTAAGCGTATTAGCGCCAAACATAAAATCGATCGCCGTCTAGGTTGTAACCTATGGGGCAGCCCTAAATCTCCGTACAACACACGTCAAACAGGCCCAGGTATGCACGGCGCACAGCGCGGCAAGCCTACTGACTACGGTACGCAGCTTTTTGCAAAACAGAAATTAAAAGGTTACTACGGTAACATCGGCGAAAAACAATTCCGCCGTTACTACAAAGAAGCATCTCGTTTGCGCGGTGATACTGGTCAAAACCTTGTGGGCCTACTTGAGCGCCGCTTGGATGCGTTCCTATACCGCGCTGGTTTCGTACCAACAGTTTTCTCTTCACGTCAATTCATCAACCACAAACACGTTTTGGTGAACGGCAAAATCGTAAACATCGCGTCTTACATGATCAAAGATGGCGACACGATTGAGCTTCGTGAAAAAGCACGCACTATCCCATGTGTATTGCAGGCACAGACAAACCCATTGTTTGACACACCTGAATACATCAGCGTTGATGCAAAAGCATTCAAAGCAACATTCTTGCGCACACCTCAGCTCGACGACATTCCATACGCGACTGAGATGGAACCACAACTGGTTGTCGAATTTTATTCTCGTTAATCATTGGGTTAGCCAATATATGTTTTCAAAAGCCGCTGCAAAGCGGCTTTTTTTATTGTGCAACGCTCCACAAAAAACCATTTTCTTTTACATATATTACCTTGCATTTTATCTTTAGCGGGTCTATAGTCCGCCACATACCAGTTGATTTAAATAATGCGCTGAAAACAGCCAAGAACAGATGGACGACAACAATGAAATATTCAGAAATCACACAAGAAAGCTATAGTGACCAGATTGGTACAGTCAACGTTATGGGGCAAAGCGTTCAACTTTGCGATCACGTTGAAAACATTGACGGACAATATTACGCGACAAGCTTTGTTTTGAGCGCAAATGACCGCAAGATGCTTAAAGATCAGGGCGCGCAATTCGGCACGATCGGTCAAGAAGACCTTAGTGCTATTTACCTGACCGAAGATTTGCTAGAGATGGCGCAACCTGTTCGCGAAAACGACCAGATGACACAAGATATGATTGCACGCCTTATGGGTGCATTGCAGTCAATGAATGTTAAAACATACGCTCACAGCGCATAGTTTCTCCACATTCATCACTATCCTTTGATTACGGGCGCAATTTTGCGCCCTTTTCTTTTGCATTCATGACAAGCCTGCCCCATTAAAAAAGCCGCCCAAATCAAGGCGGCTTTTCTTATAACTGTATCGTTCTAAAACAAGAACAGGATTCTAGAATCCGTCACGTTCGCGACGTTTACGATCCATCTTGCGGGAACGACGCATGGATTCGGATTTTTCACGCAATTTCTTTTCAGAAGGCTTTTCATAGTGACGACGAAGTTTCATCTCACGGAAGACACCTTCGCGTTGCATTTTCTTTTTCAAAATGCGCAATGCTTTTTCAACATTGTTATCGCGTACTGATACTCCAACCACGGCTTTCACCTCTTTCTAATAAGGTTAAGTGTTAAAATAGTGCTTGTTTGATACATGGCATCACCATGTAATGCAAGCAAAAACGGGCTAATCTCTTATTTTACAGGGTTTTTATGCCGAAATGCAATTTATGCGGCAACTTTAAGGTTTAATGCCGCCGACAAAAGCGCCTTTGTATAAGGCTGCTTGGGCGCATCAAAAATTTCGCGCGCAGGGCCATTTTCAACAACACGGCCATCTTTCATCACGATAATGTCATGCGCCAGCGCCTTTACGACGCGCAGATCATGACTGATAAAGATGTAACTCAGATCATGGTCTTTTTGCAAATCACGCAGCAAATCCACAATCTCGGCCTGAACCGATACGTCCAAAGCGCTTGTAGGCTCATCCAAGACAATCAGCTTAGGGCGTAAAATCAGCGCGCGCGCGATTGAGATACGCTGACGCTGCCCGCCGGAAAATTCATGCGGGTAACGATGGCGCGTTTGCGGGTCCATCTGCACAAGAGCCAGCGCTTGAATCACCTGCACATCGCGTTGATCTTCGTTCAATTCAGGATGGTGAATTTTTAGTCCCTCGGCAATAATTTGCCCAACGCTCATCCGCGGGGACAATGCGCCAAACGGGTCTTGGAAGACGATTTGCATATCTGCGCGCAGGGCTTTGCGCTGCCCCTTCGGCAGATCTGCAATATCTTGCCCTGCGAACACAACGCGCCCCTGTGATTTCACCAAGCGTAATAGCGCCATACCTAGTGTTGATTTGCCTGATCCGCTTTCCCCCACGATGCCAAGCGTTTGACCGACCTTAATTTGTAAATCAATACCGTCTACCGCCTTTACCCAATGGGTCACGCGTCCGAAGAAGTCCTTATCCTTGGGGAAATACACTTTCATATCATGCGCCTCAAGCAACATCTGTGCATCAGGCGCCAACGTTACCCCCTCGCCTTTTGGCTGCGCACTGAGGAGCTTTTTCGTATAGGCATGCTGCGGCTTTTTGAAGATTTTCGCCGTGGCGTTTTGCTCGACAATCTCACCCTTTTCCATCACGCACACATGATCGGCCATTGATTCGACAATCGACAAATCATGGGTAATCAGCAAAAGCCCCATATTGAGCTTTTCCTTCAAGTCCTGCAGCAGGGCAAGAATTTGCGCCTGAACTGTGACATCCAGCGCGGTTGTCGGCTCATCCGCGATCAGTAAATCAGGTTCATTCGCCAGCGCCATTGCAATCATCACGCGTTGACGCTGCCCGCCAGAGAGCTCATGCGGGTATGCGCCCAAGCGCTCTTTTAGATTAGACAGCCCGACAAGGTCTAGCAGCTCAAGTACACGGGCGCGCGCTTGTTGTTTGTTCATTTTCTTATGAAGAAAAAGAGGCTCGGCAATTTGTTTTTCAATGACATGCAGCGGATTAAGCGCCGTTAAAGGCTCTTGAAAGATCATACCGATCTGACTGCCGCGCACGGTGCGCATAAAGGTTTCACCTTTGTGCATAAGCTCTTCGCCGCGCAGAAGGATCGAACTGGCGGGCGTATAGTTTGCATTGCTGCCTAGCAACTGCATCACTGACATCGCCGTCACAGACTTACCCGATCCGCTTTCCCCGACCAGAGCAACCGTTTGCCCTGCCTCGACCGAGAAGGTCACATCCCGCAAAATCTCGGGCGCATTTTCATGCGCAGAAAATTTTAGTCCTAAATTCTTGATCTGCAGTAATGTTTCAGCCATAACATCTACCATGACAGAGGATAAACCATCAGACAAGAGCGGCGCACCGCCATGCGGACTTTATATGCGGATAAACCACAATCCCGATATGGATGAGTGGACACCTGTTATTGGCGCGCTTTCGACCGCGATCAAACATCGGTCCGGATACAAGCGTAATATGCATGTTCTTGAGATCACCCTTGATGATGGGTTTAGCCGCGATGCCATGGAAAAGGCCGCAGCCTTTGTGCAAGTCGCGCAGATGAGCGGCCTTGTATCGATCCTTAAGACCACACCGCAGATTGTTAAAGACTTGGATGCAGACGGCGTTTTACTTGACGATGCCAGCGCTATTCCAGATGCGCGCGCTATACTCGGCGATGATGCGATTATTGGCCTTGCCTGCGCCGAGAGCATTGATATGGTCAATGATGCCGTCAAAAATGGCGCGGACTATGTCACGCTGGGCACTGGGGCGTCCTTGCCCGCGCCATCCTTGTTAGAGGGGGCACTGCGCGAGCAAAGCGATATGGTTGTTGCCGTTATTGGCGCGTTTACACCAGAAAGCGCCCCCTTCTATGCGCAGGGCGGCGCCAGCTTTGTCGATGGAACCTATTATATCGGAAGCTATGACAAGGGCCCTATGCAGGCGGCGGTTAACTTACTTCACGCGATCAAGCCCGTTGGATAGCACGCAACAAAGATAGATTACTTAGCATCTTTCAGCAGATGGATATGGTGCAACGTAAGCAGGACCTTCAGACTTAGCCAATTCGCGACGAACCTGCACGCCAAACACCTGAGGAAACACGCTCAATTGTGTAAATTCTTCGCCCCAATCTTTAAGCTTTTGGCTTTCAGCAGGCATCAGGGGCGCATCTAGTCCTTCATTATAAACAGCGCCAAACTCTTGAGCGATAGCCCCTTGCACATACAAATCAGCAGCCTCAAAAATTGCTGATGTATGGTTATCGTCTGGAACATCATCAAGAATTTTACCATACGCTTGTGCGATGGCATTTCTTACTTCGATACGAACAGATGAAATTGTAACCTCTGGTGTGCGCGTTGCGTCACCAAAATGACTTTGATTTTTACTCATTAAACACCCTTTTTATAACTTTTACGCATAATAAATACACATTAAGCTATAAAAAAGCAAGTTTAAATAAATATCTTCAATCTAAATGCCCATTATTACTTAACTGACAGCACGCGGAAGATGTCATCTGTGATGGCGTTATTGACGGCCTGCATATCTGACAGAGCAAGCTCATCCAGTTTGCATCCCTTATCCTCGGCCATCTTTACGATCGCGCCTGTCACATGATGCGCCTCGCGGAACGGCAAATTCAGTTCCATCACCAACCAGTCGGCGAGCGCCGTTGCGGTAGTAAAGCCAAGCTCTGCACTTTCCAGCATACGCGGCGCATTGAATTTTGCACTGTCCAGCATACCGTTCATGGCCTCAAGACACAGGCGCAGCGTATCAAAGGAATCAAATGTGCTTTCCTTATCTTCCTGCATGTCCTTGTTATAAGCCAATGGCAAACCTTTCATCACGGTCATCATTTGTACAAGGTTTCCATTCAGGCGGCCTGTTTTACCGCGGACAAGCTCGGCCGCGTCAGGGTTTTTCTTTTGCGGCATGATCGAGCTTCCCGTGCTCCACGCATCGCTTAGGTTAATGTATCCAAATTGCGGCGTTGCCCAGATAATAATTTCCTCTGCCAAGCGCGACAGGTGCAAACCGCACTGCGCACAGGCGAACAAAAATTCATTGGCAAAATCGCGCGCGCTGACCGCGTCCAGCGTACTTGGCATCGGACGATCAAAGCCCAGCTGCTTCGCGGTAAATTTACGGTCAATCGGGTATGGCGTTCCAGCAAGCGCCGCCGCGCCTAGCGGACATTCATTCACGCGCGCACGGCAATCTAAAATGCGCCCCTTATCACGTGACATCATTTCTTTATATGCAAGCAAATGCTTACCCAGCGTCACAGGCTGCGCGGCTTGTAAATGTGTAAAGCCCGGCATCACATCGTCAGCGTGCTTTTCAATCAAGCGGTCAAGCGTTGCGGTAAATGTATCAATCACACCTGCAAGATCGGTGCAGGCATCGCGCACCCACATACGAAAATCTGTTGCAACCTGATCATTGCGTGAGCGCCCTGTGTGCAGACGGCCTGCGGCCTCGCCAATGATTTCTTTCAGGCGGCTTTCCACGTTCATGTGAATGTCTTCAAGTGCGGCTGTGAATTCCAGTTCACCATTTTGGATTTCCTGTGCAACCTGATCAAGGCCTTCCTGGATCGCCTTTTCGTCTTCTTTGGTGATAATGCCTTGCTTGGCCAGCATCGCGGCATGCGCCTTTGATCCTGTAATGTCTTGACGCCACAAACGTTGATCAACGCCGATGGAGGCATTGATTTGCTCCATAATGTTTGACGGCTTTTCTTCAAAGCGTCCACCCCACATTTGGTTTGATTTTGCGTTGCTCATGTTCTGTCCTGACGTTCGCGTTAGTTGTCCTGCCCTTTATATATACAAGCCACGCACACGGATCAAGCACGGTAAATGTTTTTCAAATATTGCCTCCTGCAAGATTAAACCTATTGACATAAATATACACCTTCTATAGCGTCCTAATCATAAAAATAAAAATATACGGTAATAGACATTATGAGCCTCAATCACACTTTTGCCCGCACGCAGCCGGAGCAAGATGATATCTCGATTCACAATTTGGTTGTGGTCGACTTTAAAACCCTCTCAAAAGGGCGTGACGCACACATACAAAATCAAATCGATGCTTGGCGCGAGAACAATACGCCTCTCTATACGATGAGCTGCGCCCAGCAAATTTGGTATGGATCCGAGAGCGACTTCACCGACTTCCCTGACCTATCAAACGATCCTGCATCCCTTCAGTTAAAGGGCGCACAAGCCTATGCGCACCTCGCCTCTTTTGCGACGGGGTTTTACGGCAAATTTTGCGACACGCATAACCGCAAACAATTTACCGATGCGTGGAAAGATGTTTGCCGCACCATGCCAGAACGTGCAGCGCGCGCAGAAAAGCTCATGAAAAATTTGAATTATGACGCCAAAACAGTGATTAGCAAAATCACTGGTCAACTGCGCACGACCGACCGCATGAGCGTGGCCGCGGATCTATCCCAACAACAAAAAGGTGACCAAAGCCTGATTGTCACCAACCTCACAAAAAATGGGAGCCTAAGCGATAACTGCATTCGCATGATTGCTGCGATTGAGAAAATCAATAAAAGTACTTCATACCACAATAAATACATTCGCCTGACGACACCTAATCCAAATGACCTGCCGGCATTGCGGGACGCTGTTTTTCACACAAAAAAGCATGCATCGTCTTGCACGCATAATATACGCAGCACCATCTTATTCCCAGAACTGGATGATGCGCTTATGCACCTCGCTGATTTAGACCGTGTTTATATAGATACCGCAATGGATGAGCATCCTGCCGTTGACAGGATTATCCAGTATATGTGGAGCGAAGATCACAAAGGCAGCGCCACAATCACTCATCTTAAAGGAAAGCCATCTGAACGAGGTTTATCCGCACAAAGTTGGAGCGCCATTGACTTACCCAACTATTACAGCGTCGAAGATACCCTTAAAGAAGTTCAGGTTCGCAAACGAGCTATTGCTGCGGCGTACACTACATCACAAAATGCCTTTCAAACGATTGCACAATTACGCCTTGAAGGGATCACACCCAATCAAACCAACCTACGCAAACAAGACCCTGATGTTTTTAGCCTAGCGTTATAGCTCAGCTACAGCAGCTTGAAAGATAGCACCTTCACGCGCTGCGGGGCTTTTTTTGTGATATGTCACACCTGACATTAGGTACAAACCACCTGCGTCTAGAGGCTCGCATTGTTGTAACAAGCGCTCTTGCAGAACTTGCCCCTGTCGTGACGCCAGCACCTGCCTATGCGCCAACCCAAATGCATCACGCAGATCACCGCCAATCAAGCGATCTGCAGACTGCAAATTTTTTGTTAGAACCGCTGATCCCATTATATTTTGCTCGATCAGGTCAGAAAAAACGTCGCGCGTATGTTCATGCGACACGCACTGTGATGGCGTTTCATCACGAAAAAGATAAATGCGCGTATTCGGCAATCGGTAATCATCTACATGAAGGTGTCCATTTAAGCTCTCATTAACACCGCCCCTAAACGTCATACAAAGCCCTTCTGGCAACTGACCACCATACGCCTTTGTTTCAGCATCGATGACCGCATTTTTAAACGTAGAGAAAACAGAAGGAAGGTTATCGTATTCCCATGTGAGCTTAGCTTTATCTGACACAGACGCATTCGCACAATTCAGTCTGAAAAACTTACTGCGCCGCCCCGCAGTTTCAACCCAAAATTCTTCACGAAATTCCTCTAGCGCATCTGCGTCTAATTGCAGCACCTTCGCTGGCAAGTCTATATTGAAAATCGTTTCAATATTTTGCGCCTGCTGTAGCGCCTTGATAGCGCCTATAACTTTTTCATTAATATCCATATTCACTTTCCCTTATTTCCACTCACGCGCTCTCCCCCTTATCCTCTTGGGGTAAGGTTATAGACACAAAACACCAAAGCGTCAAATTATGAAAACTATTTGCGCTCTAAAATAATGTGCGCAAACTGCTTAACCTTGGCTGGCTTAATCTGTGATTTATGAATGGCCTTACTTTCAGTCAATTTTCTGGTGAAATCTGCTATAGCCTCATTAGAAACGCAATCGACGGGCACATTGCGCAAGCGATCTGCGATATCATCTAATTTAATGTGGCGGGAGCTAATGGCCTCAGGCGGCAAAGTCGCAATAAACTCTGCCAGATATTCATCGGGCAAATTTGCGTTTAAAAAATCTTGTGCAAGTTCTGGGAGGTCTTTTTTCTTCATAGAACGGACATTTAAAGGCTTGCCCGTTCCATGTCAATTATTTTATGAAAAACGGCAAGATTTACTAAGCTGCTTTTGATTTGCCAGCTGGCTTCACCATCGCGGCGCCACGGATAGACGTGTTGTTTTTCAAGCGCACTGAATTGATGCGAATAAATCCTTCTGCATCTTTCTGGTCGTAGCCGCCCTCTTCATCCATAGACGATTGAACCGGATCATACAGCGCCGTTGGTGATTTCCGTGCCACAGGATATGCGCTGCCTTTGTAAAGTTGAACAGTGACTGTTCCTGTTACATTATCTTGCGCTTTGTCCATTGTCGTCATCAACAGGTCAAATTCTGGCGCGAACCAAAAACCATTATAGATAAGCTCAGCCACCTTAAGTGAAAGCATATCGCGGATTTTCATGACTTCGCGGTCCATTGTCAAACCTTCTAGATCACGGTGAGCATTGTGCAAAATTGCGCCGCCTGGCGTTTCATATACGCCGCGTGATTTAATGCCAACAAAACGGTTTTCAACCATATCCAAACGGCCAATACCGTGTTTCGTTCCAAGTTCATTCAAATATTGGAACAACGCAAGCGCGCCCGTTTTTACTGTACCGTCTTGTGTATTTTTCACTTCAACAGGAATACCGTCTTTGAATGTCATTTCAATAAGCTCGGGCGTATCTGGCCACTGGTCTGGTGATGATGTACGTGAATACACATCCTCGGCGCAGATGGCATTTGGATCTTCCAAAACGCCTGCCTCGTGCGAGATGTGTAACAAGTTATCATCTTCAGAGTATGGCTTTTTGCGCGTTGCTGTTACTGGGATGCCATGCTGATCAGCATAGTTCAGCATATCGTTACGGCCTTCAAAACGGTTAAGGAAGCTGTCCATCTTCCAAGGTGCAAGCACTTTGATGTCTGGGTTTAGCGCGTAATAAGACAATTCAAAACGCACCTGATCGTTCCCTTTACCCGTTGCACCGTGTGATACGTACTGCGCTTGTTCGGCTTCGGCGATTTCAATTTGACGTTTTGCAATGATTGGGCGCGCCACTGATGTACCTAGCAAATAACGGCCTTCGTAAACGGCCTGTGATTTGAAGGCTGGGAAGATGTAATCTGCCACGAATTCTTCTTTGAGGTCTTCAACGTAAACCTTAGATGCGCCAACCTTAAGCGCCTTTTCGCGCGCCGCCTCGAAGTCCTCTTCCTGGCCGACATCTGCGATATAGGCGATAACTTCGTAGCCTTCTTCGATCAACCATTTCAAAATAACGGAAGTATCCAGACCTCCTGAATAGGCGAGAACAACTTTTTCTTTACTCATGGCGCTTTATCCTTTCTTATTGTACCGCTTGCTGTTAAAGCATAGTGCGCTGCGGCAGACAATGTTTTTCTAGGTTTTTCTAAAGATTTGAGCATGAAATTACAAATCATTTTCTTCACTATTGGTATTTTAATGCTAACGCTGGGATTGGCGCTGCTCTGTCCGTTTTTGCTGGATCTCGTAGACGGCCATGCAAATGCAGGCGCATTTGGGTGGAGTTCGGCTCTGGCTATTTTTGTTGGCACGTCGTTATGTTTTGCCAATTATGGGTTCACGCCTAGCCTTTCACTCAGGCACGCTTTTATCCTGACAACGATTAGCTGGCTGGCGCTGAGCTTTATTTCCGCCGTACCATTGTTTATTAGCGACCTAAATATTTCCGTGACTGACGCGGTGTTCGAAGCTGTATCAGGCGTTACCACAACTGGGTCAACCGTCCTGAGTGGTCTTGACGAAATGTCGCGCGGTATTTTGCTGTGGCGCGCGATCATTCAATGGATTGGGGGCATTGGGATTATTGCCTTCGCGATGATTATGCTGCCGTTTTTGAAAATTGGCGGGATGCAGCTTTTTAAATCAGAATCCTCAGATCAATCCGAGAAAATTATGCCTAAAACCAATGATGTGGTTTGGTCGATTATTTATGTTTATGTCATTTTAACGGCGGCCTGCTTTGTAACATATTACATCTTGGGCATGCCGCGCTTTGACGCGCTGATCCATGCGCTGACGACAATGCCCACCGCTGGTTTCTCTAGTCACGATGCATCCTTTGGCCATTACAGTAGTGGCGCTCTACATTACGCCGCTGCTTTGTTTATGTTTTTAGGCGGCATTCCCTTTATTTTATACGTGAAATACACATTCAAAGGCACATTTGATTTCTTTCGTGATTCACAGGTTCGCGCTTACTGTTTCATTACGGCGATCACCATTATCGCGCTCAGCCTTTATCTATGGATTAACGGCACATATCCGCTGATGACTAGCTTGCAGTTCACAACATTTAATGTCATTTCCGTCATTACAACCACCGGCTATGCAACGGCGGATTACAGTTTATGGGGGCCGTTTCCTGTGGCGCTCTTTTTCTTTCTAACGTATGTTGGCGGCTGCGCGGGATCGACCGCAGGCGGCATTAAGATGCTGAGGATTAACATTGCGTTTCAGGCGCTTTTGCGTCACTTGAAAATGCTGATCTATCCTAACGGTGTCTTTACGGCGACATATCAGGGCAAGCCTCTGACCAACGACATTGTCCATGCGGTTATGGGTTTCCTTTTTGTCTTTATTGTTGCGAATGCCCTTCTCACGTTAGCCTTAGCGCTATCTGGCCTAGACTTCATCACGGCAACAACCGCGGCAGCGACTGCGCTGGCCAATGTTGGTCCAGGTTTAGGCGAGATTGTTGGCCCTGCAGGGAACTTTTCATCGCTCTCGGATATGTCCAAGTGGCTTTTATGTTTTGGCATGTTGCTAGGGCGTCTTGAGATCATGACAATCCTTGTTCTGTTCGTCCCAGCCTTCTGGCGCGATTAGAGGCTTGCATTTTCGCCCGCGCAGCTTTATTCCCTTGTAGATAAGAATATATTTAAGGATTTCGACATATGAGCATTAAAACACGTTTTGCCCCATCACCGACTGGTATGATGCATATCGGTAACGCGAGAACAGCGCTGATAACGTGGTTATTTGCACGCGCAAATAATGGTCATTTCCTATTGCGCATTGATGATACAGATCAAGAGCGCTCAAAGGTTGAATACGAAAATGCGATTGAAGAAAGCCTTAAATGGCTAGGTTTGGATTGGGACAGTAAGTTCAACCAAAAAGACCGCATGGATATTTACACGGCAAAGATTGATGCGCTTAAGGCCAGCGGTGACCTGTACCCTTGTTACGAGACATCAGACGAGCTTGCCCTTAAGCGTAAATCACAACTGGCGCGCGGCAAGCCGCCTATTTACGACCGTGCGGCGCTAAACCTCACTTCAGATGAAATCAGCAAGTATGAAGCCGAAGGCCGCAGCCCACATTGGCGCTTTAAAATGCGTCACCAGCCAATTATCTGGCAGGATCTTATTCGCGGCGAAGTGAGCTTTAAGGGTGAAGATATGTCCGACCCTGTTGTCATCCGCGAAGATGGCAGCCCCCTTTATCACTTATGCTCGATCATTGATGACATTGATAGCGGCGTAACGCACACCATTCGCGGTGAAGACCATGTTGCCAACACCGCGTGTCACATCCAAATGTTCGAGGCCCTTGGCGCAACGCCGCCAACCTTTGCCCACCTGCCCCTGATTTCAGCCACCGACGGCAGTAAGCTTTCGAAACGATTCGGCTCGCTTAGTATTTTTGATGTGCGCGATGAAGATGGGCTGGAGCCAATGGCGGTGACAAGTTTGCTGGCGCGCCTTGGGACCTCTGACCCTATCGAAGCCTTTAGCGACATCAAGCCTTTGGTTGAAAGCTTTGATTTTAATAAATTTTCACGCTCTACGCCTAAGTTCGATAATGACGAGCTTTTGCGTCTTAACAGTAAAATTTTGCACGAGACGTCTTTTGCAGACATCAAGGGCCGCCTGTCTGATATTGGTTTAAGCGATGCCGATGAAGGTTTTTGGCTGACCGTGCGTCCCAACCTGACCCGCCTGAAAGATGCGGCAGAATGGTGGCGCGTAGCGAATGGTCCTGTTGAGCCTGTGATCGAAGACCCTGAGTTTATTGAGCAAGCGCTTGCACTGCTTCCGGCGCAGCCATGGGATCAAAGCACATGGAAATCGTGGGTGAATAACGTCAAAGACAAAACAGGCCGCAAGGGCAAGCAACTCTTTATGCCTCTTCGCTTGGCGCTAACGGGCATGCAACATGGACCAGAGCTGGACACGCTTTTGCTGTTGATCGGGCCAGAGCGCACAGTCAACCGCCTAAGCACAAAAAAAGCCGCCTGATCCCAGACGGCTTAACCTGTCAAAATATATAAGCAGCCCGCTTTTTAGTGGGCTGTTTTGCGTAGAAGGTGCAAGAATTTCTCAAGCTTTTTAATGTCTGCCGATTGCGCCTGTGGCCATAGAACCTTCACAGTTTTTTCATAGACTGCGCGCCCTTCGACAAAAAGGTGATCACACACCAACATTTTGCGCGCGCCTGTCAAAGACGAGAATTCCTCAATGATATTAAACTGCTGTTTCCCCTGATTAGCAGGTGAATTTGTAAAGTTAAGCAACATGCTTGCTTCCCCATTCCTTGATAATGTTTTTGCTTGATCCGGATACTACAAAAAAAATATCATGCTGTAAAGAAGCCTTGCAAATCACTCTATTTTTCAATAGGTTAACATAACTAAAAGATATAGACTTATGTATAACATCACCTTCATTTTAACGAATCCCCAAATGGGAGAGAATATCGGCGCAGCAGCGCGTGCCATGGCAAATTTCGGCCTAAAAGAGCTTCGCCTTGTAGCGCCGCGCGATGGCTGGCCTAGCGAATCAGCACAGGCGATGAGCTCGGGCGCGTTCACACATATGCATGATGTACAGGTCTTCCCTACGCTTGCCGATGCTTTGCACGATATTACATTTGCCTATGCGACAACGGCGCGGCCGCGTGACATGGTCAAAGATGTTTTTACCCCCAGGCAAGCGGCCAGACAGACGCTGTCCCGAACAGATACTGGAAAAACGGCCTTCGTTTTCGGCGGAGAGCGCGCAGGCCTTGGCAATGATGACGTCGCACGGTGCAATGCAATCATCACCGCGCCAACAAATCCTGATTTTTCGTCCCTGAATTTAGGACAAGGGGTTTTAATGGTTGCGTATGAACTGTTTATGACCGCGCAGGAAGAAAACATCCCCCCCGCCGAAGGTACACAGCACACCCCAGCGCCGATTAAAAATTTCGACAATCTTTTTGGACGCTTGGAAGAGAAGTTAGATGAAGGCGGCTTTTTCCGTGACGAAGGGCTGCGCCCTAAAATTACGCGTAATTTGCGCAATACGCTGATGCGGGCACAATTAACCGAGCAAGAAATCAATACATTTCACGGGGTTATCCGCGCGCTTAGCGCGCCACGATCTTAGCCAAACTGCCTTACAAGAACATTATCTGCAGGCATTGCTTCATCTTTATTGACGCGCGGCGCTGTTTGGCTTGTTTTTTCTGGATCGTTAAACAGTCCACCTGCATAGCCCGTACGTTCTGCTGCCTCGACTAAAGCCTGAGCATTATCTTCAGGATTAAACGTTTCTCTTAAGCGTGCGCCATAAGACCCGCCCTGAATAATTGTCTTTGATGTCATATCACCCTCTTTGAGCATCACATATTAACATCAGCCACCATTTACGTAACAATGAATGTTTTGTCAAGTTTTTTGTATTTTTATTAAAATATTATTTCACAAGGTCTTGCGTATTATGCTGCAACCAGACCAAGTCATCACCGCTAAGCAATGGACTTAATGTATCAAACACCGCCTGATGATAGGCATTTAGCCATGTAATTTCAGGCTCGCTCAACAGCGTCACATCAACAAGGCGCAGATCAATGGGCGCCAAGGTTATCGTTTCAAAACATAAATCGTTTTCAAAACCATGGCGAGCTTCGCAGACAAAAATAAGATTTTCTGTGCGAATGCCATATTCGCCCGTTTCATAATACCCAGGTTCGTTCGATAGCAGCATCCCGACCTCAAGCGCCGCCTTTCCGCGCGGCGAGATATGCGCAGCCTCTTCGTGCACATCACCGAAACACCCAACGCCATGCCCCGTACCATGTGCATAATCTTGCCCTGCGCTTTGTAAGGCGCCGCGTGCATAGACATCCAAATCCGCGCCTGTTGCGCCCGCCTTAAACTGCGCGCTGGCCAGTGCGATATGCCCTTGCAGGACGCGGGTAAAGCTTTGCTTGGCGGCATGATCAATTTTATCTGGGTTACCTATGGCAACTGTGCGCGTGATATCGGTTGTGCCAGCGCAATGCTGATCAACGTCATAGTACTGCCCGCCACTATCAATCAAAAGCAGCGTATCCCCTGTCAGCGCCCTATTCGTTGATGGTGTGGCGCGGTAATGCACGATTGCACCATTACTGCCCGCACCTGTAATGGCGGGGAAACTTTCCCCTTTATAGGCGGGGTTTTCACTACGATAGCTATGTAATTTTTCGGCAACGTCCATTTCGCTTTGCTTGGTTAAATCGCCTGATGCATTAAGGCGATCAATCCACGCCAATGTTTTCACGATCGCCGCGCCGTCCAGAACATGAGCCTTTTTAATTGCGGCTTGCTCCAGCGCGTTTTTCCGTGCCTTGGCTTCAATACACGGATCTTTCGCATCCACCATGGCGATTTGATGTGCGCGCAACAAGGCCGCGTAATAATACGGCGTATTGCAAGGATCAACCGAGAAATCAGCCGCACCCATTAAGGCAATCACGCTTTCAAGGCTCTCTGGCGTGTGTATTTTTACATGCGGGGATAGCGCCGTTCGCACATCTTCGGGCACTTTGGCGTAATCCACAAACCAGTGCGCTATGCCCTGATCTGCGTCTACAATAACCACTGATAAGACCACAGGCATATAATCAAGATCACTGCCGCGCACATTCAAAAGCCATGCTATTGAATCGGGCTTTGTAATAAAGGCCGCCTGCACCCCAGACTCTTTTATCTCTGCGCAGATTTGCGTCAATTTATCGTGGCGGGTTTGACCGCTCATCCCTTCGTGGAACAGGTAACATGCATTTTGCGGCGGCGCGGGCTGATCATCCCATATGGCGTCGATTAAGTTTTCCTCGACCGCGCGCAGGGTAATATCCTTGGCTGCGAGGCGTATCTCTATATCGCGAACGGCTTGCACAGAATATAGGCGCGGGTCATAGCCAACAACCTGACCAGAGGCCACATTATCATGCAGCCAATCTTTCAAAGGTTCGCTTACACTGTTACCCGCAACGAACAGATTTGGGTCTAATTGATCTTGCAGTTGAATTGTATAGCGCCCATCACTTTGCACGATGGCACGATCTGATAAAATAATGGCCTGCCCGGCCGAGCCCGTAAAGCCAGATATATAAGATAAACGCTCGGCATAGGCGGCTACGAATTCGCCTAAATACTCGTCTGCGCGCGGAACCAGATAGACATCCACATTATTCTTAGCCATGAGCTGGCGCAGTTTTCCGAGCTTTTCTTGGTATGTTTTACTCATGCCGTCATAGTGCCCCTTGTCAAAGCGGCGTGCAAGTGTTTAGGATCAAACGCTATAGGAAATATGTTTAAACAACCCCATTAGGAGAAACATGACCCAAAATCAGATCAAGCCGATCCGTAAAGCCGTTTTCCCAGTTGCCGGCCTTGGCACACGCTTTTTGCCTGCGACAAAGGCAATGCCAAAAGAAATGCTGACCATCAATGACCGTCCGTTGATCCAGCACGTTTTTGATGAAGCGCGCGAGGCAGGCATCGAAGAATTTATCTTCGTTACAGGCCGCCACAAAGAATTACTGGAAGAGCATTTTGATTACCAGCCAGAGCTTGAGTACACACTGCGCAAGCGTGGCAAGGATGATATGCTAACGAAAGTTCAAGAGTCTGAAATCCCTGCGGGGTCCCTCTTCTTAACGCGCCAACCAAAACCACTTGGCCTTGGTCATGCTATTTGGTGCGCCCAAAAACTTGTCGGGGACGAGCCCTTTGCGATCCTTTTGCCAGACGTTTTGATGCGCGGCGAAACAGGCTGCCTCAAGCAAATGGTTGATACGTATAACGAGATTGGCGGCAATATTATCGCCGTGGAAGATGTGCCGCGTGAAGAAACCGAAAAATACGGGATCGTTGATACAGGTGGCAGTAACGATGACATTGCGCCGGTTAAGGCCTTGGTTGAAAAACCATCCCCGCCAGAAGCACCATCAACAATGTCTGTTGTTGGCCGTTATATCCTTCAGCCTGAAATCTTTGATCATCTTTCTGCCTTTGAAACAGGCGCAGGCGGTGAAATTCAGTTAACGGATGCGATGAGCAAGCTTATCGGGAACCAACCGTTCAACACAATGCGTTTTGATGGAAAAAGTTATGATTGCGGATCACGTTTAGGCTTTATCGAGGCAAACCTCGTCTACGGCATGAACGATGACAAAATCGGTGCTGGCGTGCGCGCTTTGTTGAAAGAGCACGCAAAAGACCTTTAATTTTTGACATACACCACATAAGGGAGGCTTGCGCAATGCAAAGTCAAACGGCAACACAGGCACATGACGCCTATCAATTTAATCCTGTTATCCTGCGCGAATATGACATTCGCGGTCAGGTCGGCAAAAACCTTTCTACCGATGACGCATATGCCTTGGGCAAAGCCTTTGGCAGTTTCGTTCGCCGCAAAGGCGGATCAAAAGTCGCGGTTGGATATGATGGCCGCACAACCTCGCCCGATATGGCAAAGCACCTTAGTGATGGCTTGTTGGCTGTTGGCATTGATGTGGACTTTGTTGGCCTCGGCCCGACGCCGATGCTGTATTTCGCGGTCAAGAGCCGCGGCGCCGATGGTGGCATTATGGTCACTGGATCGCACAATCCGCCTGATTACAATGGCTTTAAAATGATGCTGCAAAAAGAACCTGTCTTTGGCGAGATGATCCAAGACATTGGACGCGTTGCAGCAGACGGCGCTTATGAAACGGGTCAAGGCACACGCACAGACAGTGACATTCGCGCAGATTATATTGCCCGCCTGTTGCAGGATTTAACTGGCAAGCGTCCGCTTAAAATCGCATGGGACAACGGCAATGGCGCGGCAGGCGAAGTGCTCAGAATGCTGACCGACAAATTACCTGGCGAGCATGTATTACTGTTTGACGAGATTGACGGCCAGTTCCCGAACCATCACCCTGACCCAACAGTTGATGCCAATCTGGTTGACCTTCAACGCGTCGTACGCGATCAAAAATGCGATCTGGGCATTGCCTTTGACGGGGACGCAGACCGCATTGGCGTTGTCGATGAAAATGGCACTGTGTTGCGCTGTGACATTTTGATGACCATTTACGCACGCGACGTTTTGGAATCCCATCCGGGCGGCGCAATTATTGGTGATGTTAAATGTTCGCAAGTCATGTTTGACGAGATTTCACGCCTTGGCGGCAATGCCGTTATGTGGAAGACTGGTCACTCCTTGATCAAAGATAAAATGCGCGAGCTTGACGCGCCCCTAGCAGGAGAGCTTAGCGGTCATATTTTCTTTGCCGATAAATATTACGGCTATGACGATGCGCTTTATTGCGCGGTGCGCCTGATTAACGCGCTGAGTGATGCGCAAGGCGGTCTTTCAACACTTACACAAGACCTTCCAACGCTTTACAGCACTGCAGAGGTGCGTTTTGATGTGGATGAAGAAGGGAAATTTGACATTGTTCCGCGCATCTTCGCAAACATGAAGCAAAACCCTATCGCAGGCACAGAGCTTGATGACATTGACGGCATTCGCGTATCGAACGAAGATGGATGGTGGTTGTGCCGCCCATCGAACACACAAAGTGTTCTTGTCGCGCGCGCCGAAGCGAATAGCCCAGAAGGCCTTGAGCGCCTTAAAAACATGGCAATCGCACAAGTCAAAGCCGTTGGTTATTCATTAGATTTCGATTCAACAGGTCACTAGGAGTCCCTCGCCCATGAGCAAAACAAGCCTTACACCCGATGTTCTTCAGTTAATGGCCTCTAAGATTTGTCACGACTTAATCAGCCCTATCGGCGCGATTAACAACGGCATCGAATTTATGGAAGATATGGGCCCAGATGCGTTTGAAGATGCAACCTCTTTAATCGGCCACAGCGCCGCGCAAGCGTCAGGTAAGCTGCAAGCATACCGCATTGCCTATGGCGCAGGTGGCGCAGACGGGCATATCAAGCCTGAAGACGTCAAAAACGCTATTGATGGCATGCTGGTTGGTGATGGTAAAATTACACAAGACTGGGACGCCAAGGCGCCTATGGGCGTCGCCGATAACGGCGTGGAGCGCCTTCCGGCCTTTTCAAAGATGCTTATTTGCTCGATCCTTTTGGTGTTGGATACCTTGCCAAAGGGCGGAATCATCAACGTCCAAGCCGATGGCAGCACAACAACCATCACGGCAACAGGTGAAAATGCAGCCTTCCGCGAAGGCATTGTTGAAGGCCTGACGTTATCACTGGATAACGATGCGCTGGAGCCTAAGCACGCCCATGCAATTTTGACAGGCTTGCTTGCCGATCACTTTTCTTACACATTTTCCACAAACACCTCGGACGGGGCAGTATCGCTTGCCTTCACGTATCAAGGTTAACCCCAAAAATCTACACACCTACGTAGGCATAGGTATATAAATAAGCCTTTTTTAACGAAGTTGCGATATCCTCATTTTGTTTAGCGCAATTTTGTTATATACTTGTATAAGGTTGTTTGTGTGGACATCTAACCTGCCTAACGCGGCTCTCGACAGCCATTCTGTGCGACACTACTTTTATTAAGGGGTTATTTATGGACGATCTCATTGCTGAATTTCTAACGGAAACCAATGAAGGCTTGGAAGAACTGGATATGGATCTGGTCAACCTTGAGCAAAATCCTAATGATACGGAGCTTTTAGGCAAAATCTTTCGCCTGATGCATACAATCAAAGGGACGTGTGGATTTTTGGGCTTGCCGCGCCTTGAGAAAGTCGCTCACCACGCAGAAAATGTTTTGGGCCGTTTTCGCGATGGCGACCTTGAGGTTATCCCTGAGTATGTCACGCTTATTTTTGAATCGCTTGACCGCATTAAAGAAATTGTTGCCTCAATCGAGGAAACTGGCGCAGAGGCATCGGGCGACGACACGGCCCTCATTGCGAAGCTCGACGCCGTTTATGAAGGAAAGACTGTCGCAGAAGATGCGCCCGCCCCTGCAGAAGAACCCACGCAAGCAGAACCAGAAACCGTTGAGCCCGCTCCTGATGAGCCTAAAAGCGCATCTGGCGTTGAAACATCAGGCCTTACAGAAGGCACAGCGGGCATTGTTTCCCTTGAAGAATTAGAGGCCGCGTTCCAAGCCGCCGAAGTTTTACCTGTTGAAGAAATCCGCAAGGAATTGGAAGAAACACAACCAGACAGCCCTGCAATTAAAGGCAAGGAAGAAGCTAAGACACCTGACGCACCTACTGCTAACAAGCCAGGCAAACCTGTTTCTGCACAAACACTGCGCGTTGGCGTTGATGTTTTGGAAGACCTTATGACGATGGTCAGCGAACTTGTCTTAACCCGAAATCAGCTTTTGCAAATTTTGCGCGCACAAAATGACAGTGATTTTGCTACGCCTTTACAGCGCCTTAATCAAATCGTTTCTGAGCTTCAAGAAGGTGTCATGAAGACCCGCATGCAACCTATTGGCAATGCATGGGCGAAATTGCCGCGTATTATTCGCGACCTCAGCATTGAACTTGGCAAAAAGATTGAACTTGAAATGATTGGTCAAGACACAGAACTTGATCGTCAGGTTCTTGAGCTTATCAAAGACCCTTTGACACATATGGTTCGAAATTCTGCAGATCACGGCATTGAAATGCCCGAAGATCGCCAAATGGCGCAAAAGCCAGAAACCGGCAAAATCGTTCTTAACGCGTTTCATGAAGGCGGCCACATTATCATTGAAATCACTGATGATGGGCGCGGCCTGCCGGTCAACAAGATCAAGAGCAAAATCATTGCCAATGGCCTTGCCACAGAGGAAGAGCTGAGTGGCATGACGGATCAACAGATCCAAAAGTTTATCTTTAAGCCTGGTTTTTCAACCGCTGCAGAAGTCACTGCGGTTTCTGGGCGCGGCGTTGGCATGGACGTTGTGCGTACCAACATTGAAAAAATTGGCGGCACGATTGATTTGGTGTCAACAGAAGGCAAAGGATCAGTCTTCACGATCAAAATCCCACTTACACTCGCAATCGTTTCTGCGCTTATTGTTGAATCTGTTGGCGAACGCTTTGCTATTCCGCAACTTACGGTGCGCGAGCTTGTGATGACCTCCGCTCACGGCGAGAGCCAAATTGAAACAATTAATGGATCTCCTGTTTTCCGTTTGCGTGATCGCTTGTTGCCTCTAGTCTATCTAGACAAGGTTTTAGGCATGCAGGGCCTAACTGAAGCACCAAGTAATGACAGTGACGACAGTCAACCTGACCAAGCCAGACAGCAATATATTGTTGTTTCTCAGATCGGCAGCTATCAATTCGGCATTATTGTTGACCGCGTATTCGACACCGAAGAAATCGTTGTTAAGCCTGTGTCTAAAATTTTACGTGACATTGAAATCTTTTCAGGCAACACAATCCTTGGTGACGGTAGCGTTGTCATGATTTTGGATTCTGCCGGCATCGCACGTATTAGCGGTGAAACCGACAACACCGACACCCTTGCAACAACAGACAGCGAACAAACAAGCACTTTGGACAAAGAAATTCCATTACTTTTGTTTACGGTAGGCGACAACGCACCAAAGGCAGTGCCACTTTCATTGGTTTCTCGCCTTGAAAACATTGATGGCAGTGCCGTTGAAAAGGCCTCTGGGCAAATGGTTGTTCAATATCGCGACCAACTCATGTCACTTGTGCCTTTTGATCCAAGTTATGCGATCGACACAAGCAAGGAGCTTTCTGTGCTTGTGTTCTCTGACAAGTCACGCACGCTTGGCATCGTTGTTGATAAAATCCTCGATATTACTGAGGCTGCGATTAACATTCAGCACGAAGCAAACAAACCAAACCTTATGGGCAGCGCCGTCATTCAAGGCAAAACAACCGATGTTGTCGATGTGGGCTATTACCTATCAAACAACAATAAAAACTGGTTTGCCGACCACCCCACTGACGTTCCGTTTGGCGACGATGATACCGACGCCCCTTCTTCACAAAAAACATACAACGGGCGACGCAAGGTTCTTCTGGTCGATGACAGTCCATTTTTCCGTAACATGCTGACGCCTTTGCTCAATATTGCAGGTTATGATGTGACGCCACTGGAAAGCGCAGAAGATGCTCTTGAGATGTGCGATCATGGTCACCACTTTGATATCATAATCAGTGACATTGAAATGCCTGATATGAATGGTTTTGAATTTGCCGAAAAAGTTCGTTCAAATCCATCCCTGCAAAACACGCCGATGCTTGCCCTGTCCTCTCATGCAACAGAGCAAGACATAGCGCGCGGCAAACAAGTCGGTTTCAATGATTATGTCGCAAAATTTGACCGCGATACATTGTTAAACACAATTTCACAAACCTTGACCTCAGATCAGAGCATGAAGGAGGACATCTAAGCATGACAGCTGATGCAACCATCTCCCCTATTGATGATACGCAAGAAGAACTTCTTACTGTTTTTATTGCAGGACAGCAGTTTGGTATTTCCATTTTACAAATTCAGGATGTTTTAAGGACTCAGCGCATCACGCCTGTTCCCCTATCCAGTCCAGAGATTGAAGGCGCGCTCAACCTGCGCGGACGCATTGTAACGGCGATTGATGTGCGCAAGCGCCTTCGACTACCTAAAAATGACAATGCGCACGAGCGCATGAATGTTGTTGTTGAACATGATGGCGAGCTTTTCAGCCTGCTCATCGACAAAGTTGGCGACGTTTTACGTCTGGACAAAGCCCTTTTCGATAAAGTGCCGCAAACCTTAGATGCCGTTTGGCGCGAAGTTGCGTTGGGCATCTACAGACTGGACGGTAACCTACTGATCGTTTTGGACGTGTCCAAGCTTTTAAATTTTGATGAAGAATAATAAAAACAGAAACAAAGGGGATAGAACAATATGACAACCTGTTTGATCGTTGATGATAGCCGCGTTGTAAGAAAGGTTGCTAGGCGCATTTTAGAAGATTTAAACTTCGCCTGCCGTGAGGCCGAAGATGGTGTCTTCGCATGCAAAGCATGTGAAGAAGAAATGCCAGATATGATTTTACTGGATTGGAACATGCCCAACATGAGCGGCATTGAATTTCTTGAAGCACTGCGAAAAATGCCAGGCGGTGATACGCCAAAGGTTGTTTTCTGCACGACAGAAAATGACATGAATTATATTCAGCGCGCCATTCAGGCCGGTGCAAATGAATACATCATGAAACCTTTTGACAATGAAATTATTGTTTCAAAGCTTACACAAATTGGACTTATCGACTACTAGTCGACCATTATTTTTTGACTGCTTACATTATAAAAGGACCATTTTATGGGCGACAAAATAACTGTAATGCTTGTTGATGACTCATCCGTCATTCGCAGGGCGTTATCAAACACTCTAGAAAAAGAACCTGATATTGAAATCGTAGCTTCAGCAGCCAATGGGCAAGTCGGCGTTGATATGGCACGCCTCAAAAAACCTGATATCGTCATCTTAGACGTTGAAATGCCTATCATGGACGGTTTGACAGCGTTACCTTTAATTTTAAAAGAGTCGCCCTCTTCCAAAGTTGTTATGTTCTCAACATTAACAGCAAAAGGCGCCGACACTACCTTAAAAGCAATGGCACTTGGGGCGATTGAATGTGTCGTTAAACCTTCCGCACAATCGGCAAACAATGAAAGCAATTTCCAAGATTACATCATAAATCTAATTAAAACTCTATATAAGCATAAGCTTTCAAAGGCAGCCGCAGCCGCGTCAACGGATGCACTCTCTACAGCTCCCGCCTCGAAAGATTTTTCATTACTAAAAGACCCTATGGCCTTCAAAGATAGCCCCAGCTTACTTGCTATCGGAAGCTCTACAGGTGGCCCAAATGCCTTGTTTGAAGTTTGCTCACACTTAAAAAACCTCCCCGCCCCAGTGGTCATCACCCAACATATGCCGCCAACCTTCACGAAGGTCCTTGCACAGCATATTTCAGAGAAAACAGGCGTTCCTACAGCAGAAGGCGAAGATGGTATGCCCCTAAAAGCAGGACACATTTACGTTGCTCCAGGCGGTTTTCATATGCTGTTTGAAAAGAGCGACAACGGTCCAATCATACGCCTAGACGACAGTGCGCCCGTTAATTTTTGTAAGCCTGCCGTTGACCCTATGCTTAGTAGCGCCCTTGACGTATTTGGCCATAAAATCCTGACTGCCATCCTCACTGGCATGGGCAGTGACGGACTTGGTGGCTGCAAAGCCGTTGCACAGCAACATGGACGCGTTATCGCTCAGGACGAGCAAACTTGTACGGTTTGGGGTATGCCTCGCGCTGTAACACTAGAGGGAATCTGCGAAGAAGTACTCCCCCTACAATCGATCGGCCCTTGGCTGAAAAAACAATTTATTTAAGGACGTTATTTATTATGCGCTTACCTGTTTTTGATATTTATGCCGAGATTTTAAAAAACAAATCAGGGCTTTCGATTACATCGGATAAATCCTACCTTCTGGAATCCCGCCTAGCGCCAATTGCGAAGGCATGGGACTTTGCCTCAGTCGAAGCCATGGGAACAGACCTACAATTTTCTTCTAATCATAAGCTCATCGAAGAAATCGTTGATGCCATGACAACGAATGAAACCTTCTTTTTCCGCGACACGAAGCCCTTTGATATTTTTAAAAATGTGGTGATGCCCTATATGGCACAAGCCCGTGAAGCACAAAGACAGCTAAAAATCTGGTCTGCGGCGGCGTCTAGCGGTCAGGAGCCTTACTCTTTGGCTATGATTTTAAAAGATGCTGGTACGCCATGGTCTGGGTGGAACCTCGATTTTCTTGCGACAGATATCTCTGCCTCTATTTTAGAGCAAGCCAAATTAGGGCGCTATTCCCAGTTTGAGGTTCAGCGCGGATTACCTATTCAGATGCTGATGAACCATTTCAAACAAGATGGTGATCGCTGGAATTTGAATGACGATATTAAGAATATGATCAGGTTCGACGCCTTTAATCTGCTAGATAACCCTTCTAAATTTGGCGTATTTGATGTGATCTTCTGCCGTAACGTTCTTATTTACTTTGACGCAGAAACAAAAACACAGGTTTTCAAAAAACTGGCTAATCAACTCGCGCCAGATGGTTTTTTATTCTTGGGCGGCGCCGAGACTGTTTTAGGGTTAACTGATGAATTTAAACCCTATCCGAACCAACGTGGTTTATATGTTCGCGCCGACAGTGTGCACCTGAAAAACGCGTAATTGCGCCCTTTTTCCTTGTGCTGGTATATATTTTATGGTTAAAACGCCATCATAATTTCATGTGCACATCAAGAAAGGTCTTTTGCCATGTCCAGCGCCAGCCTCCATGCTCCCTCTTCCGTTCACAACACTGATGCAGTGACTATTCGCCGTGCGGTCTTATCTGTTTCTGATAAAGACGGCGTTTTAGATTTTGCCAAAGGCCTTGCTGAATATGGGGTTGAGCTTTTATCGACGGGCGGCACGGCTAAGATGTTAAAGGACAGTGGCCTTAACATCAAAGACGTTTCCGAACATACTGGCTTTCCAGAAATCATGGATGGCCGCGTTAAAACATTGCACCCGAAAATTCATGGCGGATTGCTTGCACTTCGCAACAATGACGAGCACCAAAAAGCGATGGCAGACAATGCGATTGAGCCTATTGATTTGCTTGTGGTGAATTTATATCCGTTTGTAAACACAATGCAAAGTGGTGCAAACTTTGAAACATGCATTGAAAACATTGATATTGGCGGCCCTGCAATGATCCGCGCGGCGGCGAAGAACTTTGAAAATGTGGTTGTCATTACAAACCCATCTGACTATGCCCGCGTGATTGAGGATATGAAGGCCAATAACGGCGCGGTTTCATATACCCTGCGCAAGGCACTGGCGGCAGAGGCCTTTTCCTTGACGGCGCGTTATGACAGTACCATTTCGACATGGCTGACTGGTGAAGTGGACGATGCGCCTGCATATCCTAACCACATTAGCTTTGCTGGATCATGCAAAGAAGTTTTACGCTATGGCGAGAACCCGCACCAAAGCGCGGCACTTTACGTGACGGACAGTAAAACAACCCGCCCTGGCGTTACAAACGCCGTTCAGCATCAAGGCAAGGCCCTATCATACAACAACCTCAACGACACAAACGCAGCCTTTGAGCTCGTCAGCGAATTTGACGCGCCAAGCGTTGCCATCATCAAACACGCCAACCCATGCGGCGTTGCCTCTGGTGATGACATGGTCGAAGCCTTTAAAATGGCATTGCGCTGCGACCCGGTTAGCGCCTTTGGCGGCATTATTGCCCTGAACCGTCCGTTGACGGCGGCTCTTGTCGAAGAATTTGGCAGCCTTTTCCTTGAGGTTGTGATTGCACCATCCATTGATAATGATGCACTTGAAATTTTGGCGAAGAAGAAAAACTTACGCGTTCTTAGCACAGGCACAATGCCTGACCCGACTGAGCCACGCCGTCTTATCAAGCCTGTTGCAGGTGGTTTCTTGGTGCAAGATGCCGATACAGCGCATGTAACGGCTGCTGACCTTAAAGTCGTAACAAAGCGCCAACCGACAGAACAAGAATTGCAAGATATGCTGTTTGCATTCCGCGTTGCCAAGCACGTGAAATCAAACGCCATTATCTACGCAAAAGATGGATCAACTGTTGGCATTGGCGCCGGCCAGATGAGCCGCGTCGACTCCTCACGCATTGCCGCATGGAAAGCTGGCGAAGCAGCAAAAGCCGCTGGCCTCGACACAAGCCTTGCACAAGGATCAGTTGTGGCATCTGATGCGTTCTTCCCATTTGCAGATGGCTTAATCTCTGCGGCAGAAGCAGGCGTTACCGCCGTTATTCAGCCTGGCGGATCAATTCGTGATGAAGAAGTTATCGCCGCCGCAGACGAGCGCGGCCTTGCCATGGTCTTTACAGGCATTCGTCACTTTAACCACTAGACTTGGTTTTCAATAGATATCAGCATCAGGGCGCTTTTTCAGGCGCCCTTTTCTTTTGCGCGCCGCTTACCTGTAAAAAAAAGCTGACCATTACAGCCAGCTTTCTAAAGTCTTTATGCTTATGTTATCGCGCGGCGCCTATGCACGGCGGGCAAGAACATATTCTGCAAGTTCTTTCATAATGTCAGCGCGACTGCCAAACACATTGAGATGCGCCATTGCCTGACGAACAACCATTTCGGCGCGTTCGCGGGCTTCTTCTTTACCCATGGCCGATACGAATGTTGACTTGCCTGCGGCTTCGTCTTTGCCGTGCTCTTTGCCTGTGTCTTGCGGGTCAGCCTCAACATCCAAAATATCATCGGTGACTTGGAAGGCTAGGCCTAGATCATACGCATAGTTTCTTAGCGCGCGACGGTGTGCATCACTTGCCTTACCAAGGATAGCCCCTGCTTCGCACGCGAAAGCCATCAGACGGCCTGTTTTCATGCGCTGCAGTCGAGAAATTGTTCCCAGATCAAATTCCTCATCTTCACCGATCAGGTCAAGCATTTGACCTCCAACCATGCCGTGCGCGCCGCTGGCCTTGGCAAGCTCGGTAATCAATTCGCAGCGCACGCGTGGATCTTCGTGTGTTTCAGGATCAGCCAAAACTTCGAAGGCCAAGGTCAAAAGCGCATCGCCCGCCAAAACGGCGGTTGCTTCGCTGTATTGCTTATGCACAGTTGGTTGACCACGGCGAAGCGAGGCATCATCCATTGATGGCAAATCATCATGGATCAGCGAATAACAGTGTACCAGTTCAATCGCCGCGGCCAAACGACGAGCGCGCGATGAATCAACATTAAACAAGAACGCAGCCTGCACCGCCAAAAACGGGCGAAGGCGCTTACCGCCGCCCAAAACGCCATAGCGCATCGCATCATAAAGAACGGATTCAGCCAAATCTGTTTCAGGCAATAAACGTGATAGCGTGCGATCAACCGCATCTGCGATTTCATCCATTGCGTCTTGCAGTTTGGGACTTGCTTCTCTAGGGGATGGTGCCATGTTCTGTTGTTTCCGTTTCTTTTGTTAGGGCTGTGTAATCAGGATTAAATTATTCCGCGTCCAAGGGCTCGGCCTTGATGGCGCCGTTTGGATCAATCGTAATTTTTTCAATTTTTTCGCGGGCTTCGCGCAGTTTTTCTTCGCACTGTTTACGCAAGGCCACGCCGCGTTCGTACGAGGAAATAGATTCTTCTAATGGGGCCTGCCCTGTTTCCAAAGCGCGCACGATCGTTTCAAGCTCACCCAAGGCGGCTTCAAAGGTCATGTCTTCGATTGGTTTTGGCGCAGATGTCATGTGCGTATCCCCCTGTTTTCAGTCATTGAGTGTACGCGAGAGACACGCGATTCTCAAGCCTGTAATCCCTTTATGCGCTGATCAGGCCAAGCTTTTGCTCAAGCCCGCCGCAAAGCATATGCCCTAATATGATGTGCATTTCTTGAATGCGCGCTGTTGTTGTTGACGGCACGCGCAACATAATGTCACTCAGCTCATTTAATTTGCCGCCTGTTTCGCCCGTAAAAGCGACTGTCTTCATCCCGCCTGCGCGGGCGACTTTAAAGGCCTCGATCACGTTGGCGCTGTTGCCAGAGGTGCTAATCCCGATCACGAGATCCCCTGCTTTACCAAGCGCGGCGAGTTGGCGTGCAAAAATTTGCTCGAACCCCATATCATTAGCGCCTGCTGTGAGGGCTGAGCTATCTGTGGTGAGCGCCAGTCCTGCAATCGGCGCGCGATCAGTCTTGTAACGCACAGTTAGCTCGGTCGCCAAATGCTGCGCATCAGCGGCGCTGCCGCCATTGCCGAAAAAAATAACTTTACCGCCGCCCTGTATTGTTTCAAAGGCCGCGTCCAATAACGCCGCAAAATCGTTTTGCAATGTTGCAAAGGTCTTTTCTGTTACGGCCTTATGTTCTTGCGCTTCACTTTCCCAGAGATGATCCAGATTAAAGTCAGTCATATCAATGTATCCTTAAAAATTATCGGTCTGCAGGGACAAGCGTTGAAGGCTGCTGATGCGTTAATGCTTCTGCGGACACGTCAGGCTTGCGCGCAGGCACGCCTTGCGCTTGCGCTTCACCGGTCACGGCAGGATCTTGCGCATGTAAGGCGCGCTTGGCCTTTAACATCGCACGGTTTTCTTCCAATTGACTTTCGGAAAGCTGAAAGCCAGCAACAACGCCATAATCCTTCCCTTTATCCTTGGATGGAACAGGAATAATCTGGCGAATAGTTTCCACGTAGCGCCCCGTATCTGCGCCTGATGGGTAATGCATTGTCGCCGCAAAGATTTGTTTTGCCATGATCTTGCCGCTGCGGTCTGTGATCGCGACAAAGAACGGATACGAATATAGCGGATCATCATCGGCTCGCAGACGGGCGCGTTTGCCAATCTGGCCTGTAAATTCAAGGGTAAGATCAACGCTTACGGCTTGATCTTCGTAGATACATGTAGTGGTTTCTTTGGCCATATAGACACGTGATTTCAGGACATTTTGCTTGCCTGCTACATATTCGCTAAGATATGCGAGGTCTTCGACAACAAAAGTGTCAGGGCAGCTTTCATAACTGAGCAGTGTTTTCGGAGGGTCAGACAGAGATCTCGCCGATTTTTGCGCCGAGTGATATGCATCATTTGCAGTAGCGCACGCGCCTAGAAGAATGGGTAGTAAATAGATTAAGTATTTCATTGCATATGCCGTAGTGATAAGCGATAAAGCACATTATTAGGATAAAGAGACAAAGTAAAGATGCAAGAACGCAAGAAAAGACCCCTGACTGTTTATCTGGCCGCGCCCCGCGGGTTTTGCGCTGGCGTTGATCGTGCCATTCAGATTGTTGAGCTTGCCTTACAGAAATATGGTGCGCCCGTTTATGTCCGCCACGAGATTGTGCATAATAAATATGTGGTTGATAATTTGCGCGCCCAGGGCGCTATCTTTGTCGAGGAATTAGACGAAATCCCTGATGATGGGCAGCCCGTTATCTTTTCGGCGCATGGCGTGCCAAAATCAGTTCCCGAAACGGCCGAGGGTCGCAATATGTTTTATATTGATGCGACATGCCCGTTGGTGAGCAAAGTTCACCGCGAGGCCGAGCGCTATTACCACCGTCAGGGTTTGCAAATCATTATGATCGGCCATGCAGGCCACCCAGAGGTCATTGGCACCATGGGGCAATTACCAGACGGCGCGGTCATTTTAATTGAAACGGTTGATGACGTCGCCACCGTTCATGTCGATGACCCGCAGAAGCTTGCCTACTGTACGCAAACAACCCTATCGGTTGATGATACATCTGATATTGTGGCGGCGCTGCAGGCGCGCTTCCCTTCTATCCAAGGGCCACATAAAGAAGATATCTGTTATGCCACAACCAACCGCCAAGAAGCCGTCAAAGCCATCGCGCCCAAAAGCGATATGGTTCTTGTGATTGGCGCGCCCAATTCATCCAATTCAAATCGTTTGGTTGAGGTTGCCAAACATTATGGATCACCGGCGGCGATGTTGGTACAACGCGCAAAAGATTTAAACCTTGATGATTTAGGCGCTGTGCAAAGCCTTGGCCTGTCAGCAGGAGCCTCTGCGCCTGAAATTCTGGTGGATGAGGTCATTGATAAGCTGCGCGATGCGTTTGACATCACGGTCGAGGAAATCGCAATCACTCAAGAAAATGTGGAATTTAAAACCCCAAGGGTCCTGCGTTCATAAAATTTTATTGCGCCCACCACAGTTTATTGTTATGACAATACAAAACACAATAAAGGACAGGGTATTATGCATCACTACCTCGACAGGCGCACTGCGTTCAAAATCGCCGACACTATCCATGAACACGAAAACATAGCCGATATCCTTGACTATAATGCGAATGTCATAAGCAGCGCCATTAAAACTGTTAATTTAAACGACCCTGAATTCCTCAAACAATTTACGCGCGCAGCGCAGGCTCCCGTTTTACTCAACAGTCGCCCCAAAAGCTCATTGCCCGATATTTTAGACAAGTCGGTCGCGTTTTGGAAACTTCTACAATCACAATCACGCAACCCAGACATCGGAGATACAGAATTCTTAGACCAGATAAACCAAAAATTGCCGGCAGTTTTAATCACAAACCTCATTGCATCACGTTTATACTCTGACTCTCAGAGTTCTCCTGAAATTCAAGAGATTGACCACATCATGCCTTTGCTTGGCTGGCAAGATACGTGGCCACCACTGTCATGCATTGCGACTGACCCTGATATTCCAAACGCAGAGATTAATGCTATTTATACGCAGTTATCCTGCTTTGAGGAGCGCATGGCGCATCCTTACATGAATTCCACAATTGTGCACACTCCCCTTGCCGGCCAGACGACGCCCCCAAAGCCGCCGCAATTTTTGCAATAAAAGCGCCCTTCCGTTTCACGGATAAATCTTTTATAACCTTCGCATGGCTGTTTACACGCACATTACCGAAGATGAGCTTCGCGCCTTTATGGCAGACTATGATTTAGGTGACTTGCAATCCTTTGAGGGGATCGCCCAAGGGGTCAGCAACACCAATTATCATGTCTTCACTGATAAGGGGCGCTATATCCTGACAATTTTCGAAGACCATCGCACGCGCCGTGATGACTTGCCGTATTTGCTTGCCTATGCGGGGCATTTGGCCGCGCATGGCGTTGCATGCCCGCAGGCGTATCTAACTAAAAGCGGTCAGGCCGTGGGCACCATTCAGGGTAAAGCGGCGGCGCTGGTGAAGTTTCTGAACGGCCATCATATTCCGCGCGGTCATACCAAAACCAAATATTGTGCCGAAATGGGCACATTCCTTGCGCGCATGCATGACGCCGCGCAGGACTTCACAATGCACCGTGACAATGATTGGGGGCACGCACATTGGCGCCGCAAGGTCGAGGATATGGGCGCAGACATTGCCAAATTCGACAGCAGCCTTGCCAACACAATCAAGGCAGAATTAGATCATCTTGATACGCACTGGCCACAAGGCAAGCCCACATATGCGATGCATTTAGATCTATTCCCTGACAATATCTTTTTCAATGATAAGGAAAAGATTGTGGCGATGATTGATATGTACTTTGCCGCCGATGATTTGCCCGTCTTTGATTTGGCCATTGTTGCCAATGCGTGGTGCTTTACCGATCAATTTTACTGGCGCCGCCCTGCCTTCCGCCGGATGATCCAAAATTATGAAGCCACGCGGCCATTGGCTGAGTGGGAGGTTTCATCCTTCCAAACGCTATGCCGCGGTGGATGTATGCGCTTTTTACTGTCCCGCCTAGAGGAATGGTTTGCGCATGACCCATCAAAAACCACGATGCAACCACATGACCCGCGGGAATATATGGTTAAGCTCTCGTTCCACCAAGACAATGATGTGATGGCATGGCTGAAGTCGTAGAAATTTATACTGACGGCGCGTGTAGCGGCAACCCTGGCCCTGGTGGTTGGGGCGTTTTGTTGCGTTATGGCGCGCACGAAAAAGAGCTGTGCGGCGGCGAGCCTGAAACCACAAATAACCGCATGGAAATGATGGCGGTGATACAGGCGCTTTCGGCGCTGAAGAAACGCTCGACCGTGCATTTATATACTGACAGTAAATATGTTATGGACGGCATCAACCAATGGATGGACGGATGGAAAGCGCGCGGATGGAAAACCGCCAGCAAGAAACCCGTGAAGAATCAGGACCTGTGGCAAGAGATCGATTCGCGCCTGCAAGACCATCACGTGACCTTTTTCTGGGTTAAGGGGCATGCAGGACACCCTGAAAACGAGCGCGCAGACGAGCTTGCACGCGCAGGAATACCGCAGTAGTCAGTCATTTTGGCTTTTTTATCCACAAACAGATTATACTGACGCATAGTCTTAAGACCTTGTTAACCATATTCGACGATTCTGGAAGTGTAAGTTCATTTCATATCCAGACAAGGGAGCCTGCCATGCCAACACCATTATCCGTTTTTGACAATAGTTCTGTGATATTGCCGCAGCGCGTGGCATTTGAAGGCTCCTCAAGCGAAGGCGATATTTGCATTCGCTTCCTGCGCCATCTGAGCGCGGTTCCCAATAACCGTTTAGAAATTAAGGTGCTCTCCGCCATTCAGTTTGTTGCGGATATGATGGATTGCAGTGATGCACATATTGCAAAAACGCTGGTGGATGTGGGATTACGCGCACCGCGTGGTGCCTTCCCTGCCAGTTATCTGGCGCATGCAGACGGGTCACTGGCCTGTGATGGGTGGGATATTGGCGCGCCCAATCAGGGCTTAAGCGCACTTGCCCGTCACTGGCAAAGCCTCGGCCAAGATACAGGCCATACACGCAGCAACGCATACAACAACGGCCCCCGTGAGGAGGCCGCCATCTAAGTCAATTTATCGCCTAAGGACACGGCCTTAGTTATTCATGATTTTCCAGCTACCATCTGGCTGACGGCATGCTTGACCATAAGCGGTTTCTTCTTGGCCGCCGACGATGATTGTTTGCTGATATTCACGGCAGTAATCACCTTCATCTGTGTAACCATCGCGTACAGGTGTTACGCTGCCCGAGTTACCGCTTTCAGGGTTATTCCATGTGATTTTCTTGCCCATTGGCGCGCTATAGGCTTGCTGGTTGGCTTGGTTTGCGTATGCAAGGTCAGCCTTATCCAGTGAACGGCCGATGCTGCTGCCCATAAGGGCGCCGACAAGAACCCCTGCCCCAGTCGCCCAAAGCTGTCCGTTGCCTTTACCAACCTTTGATCCAAGAATGCCACCAAGAACCGCGCCAGAGCCTGCGCCGATCATTTCTTTATTGCCGGCGCCTTGCATCGATTCACACGCGCCCAGCGCGATAACAGAAACCATTGTGAGTACGAGGGCTGTTTTCTTCATTTTGTCTTGCCTTTCTAGTGCTAGAAACTAATATTTTCTTACCTCTTTATATAGAACGTTTTTAAACAGAAAAACAGTTACAAAAAATGAGCAACGACATTTTTAACCAATATGGCAACGATCCGATTACCTTGTTTCAGACATGGTATGACGAAGCCGCCGCGCAAGAGCCCAATGACCCCGAGGCCATTTGCCTTGCCACGGCCGATAAAAATGGACGTCCCTCGGCGCGCATGGTGTTACTGAAAGAATGTTCGCCGCGCGGCTTTAAATTCCATAGCAACGCCCACAGTCACAAAGGCCAAGATATTCTTGATAATCCGCAGGTCTCGTTTTGTCTGTACTGGAAATCAACGCGCAAACAAATCCGCGTCAGTGGCACCGTTCAAAGCGTCAGCTCAGACGAGTCCGATGCCTATTTCGCCACACGCCCGCGCGCACGCGCCATTGGGGCATGGGCATCACAACAATCACAAGGCTTTGACCATGAAGACGACCTTGCCAAGGCCGTTGCATTTTATGAAGATAAATTCAAAGACGTAGACGTTATTCCGCGCCCTGATTACTGGCAGGGTTTTTTGATTGTTCCTGATAGCATTGAATTTTGGATCGGCAATAAAGATCGTCTGCATACGCGCTTTATCTATCACCGTGAAAACACTGATATCGCTGCGGAAGATTGCTGGCAGGCACGCTGGCTTTATCCATAGCCCCTTTTTTCTTTCAACAATAAAATATAGAGGACCTCAACCAAATGACAGCAAATGCAAAACAGAAAGACACTGATCAAACCATGAATTTCTCGGCCGATGTGGCGCGCTTGCTTGATATTGTGGCCAATGCGCTTTACTCGAACCGTGATGTTTTCCTGCGCGAGCTTATCTCGAACGCGGCAGATGCGTGTGATCGCTTGCGTTATGATGCGATTGAAACGCCTGACCTGACAAAGGATAACCCCAATTTCCGCATTCACATCTACAAGGATACTGATGCGCGCACCCTGACCATTGTTGATAACGGCATTGGCATGAACCGTGATGAGCTGATCGATCATCTGGGCACGATTGCCAAATCTGGCACGGGTGCTTTGATGGAGCAAATGAAGGCCGCAAAACAGGATGGCGCCGATCCACTTAAGCTTATCGGGCAGTTTGGCGTGGGCTTTTACGCATGCTTTATGGTCGCAAGCAGCGTAAGCGTGACCTCGCGCAAAGCTGGCGATACGGCCGCGCATACTTGGGTTTCAGATGGCCGCACAGGTTTTACCGTTGAAGAGGCCAGCGCAGATGATCTTGCCAAGCTGGACGGCGTGCGCGGCACGGCCATCACGCTTAACCTAAAAGACGATGAAGGTGCAGACTTCTTGGTGGACGAGAAGCTTAAACAAACGATTGCCCAATATTCGGATCATATCGATGTAAAAATCTTCCTGAACACGCCTGCACAAACGGAAAGCGGCGAAGGCCAGCCTGCCAACAGCGCCAGCGCCATTTGGAAACGCCCGAAAAGCGACGTCACCGAAGAACAATATACCGAATTTTATCGCCATATTACGCATGGCTTTGACACTCCGGTTCTGACAAGTCACTGGCAAGCAGAAGGCACGATTGAATATTCGGCGCTTTTGTTTATTCCGATGATGCGCCCATGGGATTTGTACGATCCATCGCGCAAGGGCAGCGTTAAGCTTTATGTCCGCAGGGTCTTTATCTCGGACAATATGCCCGATTTGATGTATCCATGGATGCGCTTTGTTCGCGGCGTCATTGATAGCGAAGATTTACCCCTGAATATCAGCCGCGAGAATTTGCAGCATAATCCAATTTTGCACAAAATCCGCAGCAGCGTCACAACGCGCGTGCTCAAAGACTTGGCCAAGCTGGCGAAGAAGGACGAGCCTGCGTTCCTGACATTTTGGGGGCAATTTGGCGCAGCGCTGAAAGAAGGGCTGTATGATGCGCACGCACACCGCGAAGATATCTTTAAAATCTGCCGCTTTTTCTCAAGCCATGACGGCGGCGAGAGCCTTATGTCGTTAGAAGATTATATTGGCCGCATGAAAGATGGGCAAAAGGACATTTACTATATCAGCGGCGAAAATGTTGAGAACCTAAAGAACTCTCCGCAAATCGAAGGCTTTAAGGCGCGCGGTTATGAGGTTCTTTTCTTCACCGATACGGTTGATGAGTTTTGGTTGCAACAAGTTGGCGACTATCAGGGTAAGACCTTTAAATCCGTCACGCACGGCGATATTGATCTTGGCGATGATGACAGCAGCAGCGCAGAAGATGACGTCAAAGACAGTGCAAAGAAAGACAGCGATGATCAGGCGTTAGAAGCCCTGCTCTCGAAATTTAAAGATATTTTGCAAGACGAAGTGGCTGATGTGCGCCCATCAAAACGCCTGACAGATTCACCTGTATGCCTGATTGCCGCGGCTGACGCGCCTGATATGCACATGGAGCGCGTATTGAAGGTTCAGCAAAATTATGCAGGCATGCACAAGCCCATCCTTGAGGTTAATCCGAAACATGCGCTGGTTAAGAAGCTGATCTCCGCAGGTGATGAGCAAGTCGCAGATGCGGCAATGTTGCTGATGGATCAGGCGCTTATCATTCAAGGGGAGCCATTGAAGAACCCATCTGAATTTGCACGCCGCATGAGCGAAATTATGACCAAGGGGCTATAGGCGACGTCCCTATCTCCATACATATAAACAAGGGCGCTTCACGGCGCCCTTTTCTTCTTCTCGTCAATGAATGTGATCGTTATAAACTGCTCACACAAGAACTGCCATCAAATGTACAACCTGGGGCCAGACAGTAGCCTGCCGTTTTGGTTATATCATTGCTTTGAACTTCCGAACCAGCAAAACCAACTTCTTTATAGCTATACTCTATACCCGTATTAAACACATAAGTATCGCCGCAATTACCGCCTTCTAATTTATCTGTATCGGCAACAACAGGATCAATACCGGCGGCATCAATAGCGCGCGGCAATTGCGCGAATACAATGTCATTGGCGGCGCTCCAATTATTATCGCGCGTACTATCAGAGCATGAGGGGCGTATATCGCCGTCCATCAGATCTGTTAATGACGGCAGAATTTTGGCTTTATCCGCATCGGTGCAGCGCATTGTTTCGGTAATATCCGCCATAGTCTTACATGATACACTCATGGCGCTCAGAACTGAATCAACATGGCCAGACAGGTCTTCTTGAAAAATGTTAATGCCTTTGGCTTCATTACTCAGATCAGAAAAGCAGGAATAATCTAAAACGCTGTCCGGCTTAAGGATAAGTGTTTCTGCGACTTCGACCTCACGCTGAGCTTCCATCCAAGCGCGGCTGCGCATAAGGTCATGCATGCTTGCCTCACACGTAGCAGGCAATGGCTCTGACTGCGCGAAAACAGCACAAGGCATTAAAGACAAAGCAACGCACGCGACGCGCAAAAGGTTCACACTCTTCATGATTAATATTATATCACAATCAAAACATATCCGACCAGTTAAGAAATTCGCCTTATAGAGCGCAATCTTAAAGATTTATTACCGATTTTCTTGTATATTTGTGTGTGAATACACATATGAGCATAAACAAAGAATATTTAAAAAATGATCACACGTCCTAATACACAACATAACGCTGGCTTTTCCTTAGTAGAGCTCGCCATGTCAATTACCATTATCGGCATTTTAATCGGCGGTGTTTTAAAGGGACAAGACGTTCTTGACGCCGCCCATGTTTCACGCCTTGCGTCCGAAGTTCATTACTACGAGTCTGCATTTAACACTTTCACCAGCGCCTACGGAGGTTACCCTGGCGACATTAGTGACGCGACGACAGCAGTGCCAGGATGTACTACAGCAAACAATTGCATAGATGGGAACGGTGATGGTTATATCGGCGACCCTGCGAACACGAGCATACATGTTGATCAAACAGGTAGTGATGGCGAAGACGGAGAGCCCGAAACTACACAATTTTGGAAACATTTGGCTTTGACAGACCTCATTGATTCCGTTGACCGTACATCTGACCCTGCTTCACCAGAATGGGGAGTCACCCATCCAAAATCTGCCGTTGCAGGCGGATATCATGTTGGCCGCGGCAACCATGTTGCGGTCGTCGATGCAACATGGATTGTGTTGCGCCGTCCTATTACCGGGGCAGGAACTCCTATTGAAGGACAAGCGCCGATATCCCCGCTTGTAGCACGCGCGCTTGATCGCAAAATTGATGATGGGTGGCCAGACCTTGGACGCATGCAAAACCATGACGGAGGCATTTGCGACAGCACTTTGGAAGATGATGGCGAGCGGGTATACAACTTAACACGCAGCAAAAACTGCGCGCCTATGTTTAGACTGCCAATGTAACTTACAACAAACGCTGGTAATGACGGCCGATCATATCGGATATATCTTGGTCGTGAAATTCATGCACGCGCCCAAGTTCTTCGATCATAACCTGACGGATAAGACCAAACAAATCATCGCAACTTTCACACCACATATCCAAAATAGGCCTACGGAAAAGGATTAAGATATCTTCTTCATTGGAATGTTTACGTTCTACGCCGGGATAGAGCTCCTTCCCGTTTTTAAAGAGCAATAACATCTCAAATGGATCTTCGATGTTATGCTCTTGCTCGGTCGCCTCATCAGGAAATTCTTCGATCTCAAGAACAAGCTTATCGGTATATTCCAACAATTCATCAGGAAGGGTTTCGATGATCTCATGCGCGATCACTTGCAAGTCCTCGATCGAGGGCGGCGTTGCAAAATTCATCACAATATGCTGTGCCGTCATTGCCTAGCCTTTACATTCACAGTTGATTCGCATTGTTTAATGATACGAATCTTCGTATAAATAGACAATAAAAGACGCAACAATAATACACAGCTTTCATAACACTTTTTAATCTCCTTGATGCCTTATGCCCTATGATTTCAAAAATGCCTCTATTCTAATTGTCGAAGACATGCCCCCTATTGTCGAGCTCTTGCGTCAAATCCTGCATACTTTTGGCTTTGCAGAGGTCTTTATCGCAAAAGATACTGAGCACGCCTTTGATATTATTTGCCAGCACGAACCCGACTTGATCTTAACAGATTGGGTTTTACCTGGAGGAAATGGCTTAGAACTCACAAAAAAAATCCGCACGGACAGTCAATCGCCAACACCTTTTGTTCCCATCATCATGATCACAGGATTTTGTTCTAAGAAGCATGTTGAATTGGCGCGGGATGCGGGCGTCAACGAATTCCTGACCAAACCTTTTACCAGCCAAGACCTGTACTCTCGGATCAGTCAAGTCATTGAAAACCCAAGAGATTTCGTCAAGACAAGGCATTTCTTCGGCCCAGATCGGCGGCGGCACATGTCTATTAATTATAATGGCGACAAAAAACGCGACCAAGACGATAGTGACGATGTTTTTGAAATCGATTTTGCGGATGATGCTACAGATTTTTACGGCGGATCAGAGCCACAAGACATTCTCTCGCGCTTACGCCAAGAAACAAAAGACCTGCTGCCCGAAAGTTAATCACCGTGAAAAAAACACCCAAAGATAAAGCAAAGATTATCAAACCTAGCAACCGTCTTTCACTCAAAGTTGGTAAAGGCGGCCTGCCTAAAAAGATCCTAAATCAGGCCGAAAAAATTCAAAATGATTTTTCTTTTGATTTTATGCCTATGGCCTATAGCGAACTTGTGACCTTCAAAACCCAACTGAAAGAGCTCTCATCACGCGAAGACAGCTCATTAAGCGACGCTGCTAAAGATGCCTTAATGACACCTATTATGATGATCAAGGCCAATGCCGGCATGTTTCATTATGACCTCCTGCGCGAAGTTGCCGAAGATATTCTCTATACGCTGGATTATATTGACAGCCTGAATACAGATGCACTCGACCTAATTGACTTACAAGTTCGCATTTTAAATCACATCATAGACCATGCACGCCCTGGCAAAATAACGCCTAATGGTTTGGAATTAATCAAAGAAATCGACGCCGCGATTGATAGATACCGCAAAAAACATCCACAAAGCACCCCTGACGCGCCGTAGATACCATAATTTTTTTTACATCCTGCGCACGGTGCGTTATAATAAGAAGATAAGGAGATTTTTATGGACGTCCCTGCAACGATTGCTGCTGAAACTGCTATTGCGCGACAAAATGTCGCACTATCAACGATTAAGCATAACGCTGATCAGGCACAGCTCTTTGCCGAAACGATTGAGAAAACTGTACAAAGCGCACCTGTCAGTGAAACGCTGGGCAGTAATGTCGACTTGTTTGCATAGCCGCCATTACCCTCTTTAAGATAAAAGCAAAGCGCCAAATGGCGCTTTTTTATTGCTGGAAAAACGGTGATGAATGGTGCAGCAAAATGCCTTCTTTACCACTATCACACAATCGGCAAACAAATGTGCCATTGGCTTCTAATGCACCAGGCTCGCCTGTTTTCGGGTCAGTCCAGTGGAAGGTGTAATCCACCAGATAAATCCCGTAATCAATCACGTCTACAGCTTGGTAGCTAACATGGACGTCTTCTTTGCCCGTATACAAGGCCTTGAAATATCCGTCGATGCTGCCGCCTGTAGGCTTAACGCCTGCGTGACCGACCCATTCATTCCAGATGGTTCCTTTTAGGCGCGCATTTGGCAAGTAGTGCGACACAATCGCGTCGATATCACCGCTGGCAACGGCATCTGTCCATTTTTTCAGGATTTCAGGTAGTTCTTTATAATGAGGCATGTTACATGCTCCTTTCCTCTTATTAATACCTGAGCGGCGATAATAAAGGACAGGATCAGTCCTATCAAGCGGCAATTGCTTGGAGTGCATGATTTGTCCGCCACATTTCTTCAAGTGCATCTACGAGCATACGAATATCATCGTGGCTGTGCGCCGCGGTTGCCGTAAGGCGCATGCGCTCGGTCCCGCGTGGCACTGTCGGATAATTGATCGGCTGAACATAGATATTATAATCATCCATCAAAATATCTGTGACCATGCGGCAGCAATTAGGCTCGCCCACGATCAACGGCACGATGTGCGAATCGCCGTCAAGGAATGTTAGGCCAATATCGCGGAGCATGCCTTTGAACATGACCGCGTTATCGCGCACGATATCACGCTCAACTGATGATGTTTTTAGATATTCTACTGCTGCGTGCGCTGCGGCTAAAACGGCAGGAGGCAAGCTGGTTGTGAAGATAAAGCCACCTGCAAATGAACGCACAGCGTCAATAACTGCGCGATCGCCTGTGATAAAGCCGCCCATCGCGCCATAGCCTTTACCGAATGTTCCTTCGATAATGTCGATACGGTGCATGAGACCTTCTTGTTCGGCAACGCCGCCGCCGCGCGGGCCATAAACGCCTACTGCGTGGACTTCGTCCAGATATGTCATCGCGTTATATTTGTCTGCTAGATCACAAATTTCTTTGATCGGGGCAAAATCACCATCCATCGAATACAGCGATTCGAATGCAATGATTTTAGGACGGTCGATATCAACGCTTTTCAGCATTGTTTCCAAATGCTCGAGATCATTGTGACGGAAGATAAATTTTTCAGAGCTTGCACCGCGAATCCCGTGGATCATCGATGCATGGTTCAGCGCATCCGAGAAAATAGCGCAGTTTGGCATAAGCTTGCCAAGGGTGCTGAGCGCGCCCTCATTCGCGACATACCCAGAAGACATGACAAGACCAGCCTCTTTACCGTGCAGGTCTGCAACGCTTTCTTCCAATTCTACGTGATAGCGCATCGTGCCTGAGATATTACGCGTACCGCCTGCACCAGCGCCTGAGCGCTCAAGCGCTTCGCGTGCGGCCTTAATGACGACTGGATGCTGGCCCATGCCAAGGTAATCGTTACTGCACCAGACAGATACTTCGCGCGCCTCGGCGCCAGGCGGATGATACAGTGCCTTTGGGAAGCGACCAACGATGCGTTCCATCGTGGCGAATGTTCGGTAACGGCCCTCTGCCTTAATATCGTTGATACAACCTTGGAAATGTTGCGTGTAATCCATCTTCATGGTGGGCGCTCCACTCTTCTTATTTTTCGTATGGCAGTATCTAGCACCTTTTGCGCCGATACTGCAAGAAGATTAGACCTTTTTCCGCATCAAGAAAAGCCTTTATTTATCAACGACTTGAGAACCATTCTCAACTAGAGGGCACGCAACCTAGTCTTTCGTCCATATGTCTTTCCACCAAGGTGTTGGCGGTGGGACGTCGCCTTTATCCATTAAACGCCCGTTATCTTTCATTTTCTGGCGAATATCATTGATATCCCATCCGGTTAGCTGCGCAAGATTTTGCGCCTCTTTTTCATGGCGCTGCGGCAGGCTGGCGAGATATTCTTGCCCTGCTTTGCACGACAAGTTGCCTTCAAATGTATGATTCAGCACATAACGGCCTTGGAAGTTACTGTTATCAACGGTTTCCTGCAAGATCAGGTCTTCTGGGAACGTTTCTGCATTGTAGCGCACATGCAAGCGTGTCACATAAGCATTAGCTGGCGCCTGTGGCGGCATTGGCATGATGCGTTGCTGCGCACCGGGGAGCGGTTTAGGCGCGGTTAATTCTTTGGGCGCCTCAATCCACCATGCGCCCAGCGTCCGCAGGTCTTTGTTCGGCAACGGGTCGGCCGCGCATGGGTCACACCAGCTCATGTTCCATGCATATTCAAGGAAAGTGACTTTCTTTTGCTCTTTTTCAGCGGCGGTATCAAACATCGCCTTATAAAATTCGCCAAACTCATCCTTCACATAGACAGGGATATTTGTATCTGACGGGATTTTCACCGTGCGGTAATTTGTTGTTTCAACGCGGCCTTGGCGGGTGAGCGTATATAAAATCAAATCTTGGTCGCCCTTGGCGTTTAGCGTTCCTAAACGAATGGGCAGCATGAATTTTTCGCTTTCAAAGGCCACTTGCAATGGGCGCAGGTAGGTATAGCCTGATTTTGCCTGTTCTTCCAAATTCACCTTCGCAAGGAAGAATTTCATATCTTGCTTGATGTATGAGCCAAGCGTTTTTTCCGCCCCTTTGGGGAGCTTATATCCCTCTTGGTTTAAATAGCCCAGCAAGCCGTCGCTTTCTTCTGCTGACAGGATGACGATATCATATTCGCCAACAGTGTATTCAGCCTCGATCGTTACGCCGTAATCCTCAGCCTGCATCGGCGCAGAAGACATCATTTCCATCGCCATCATCTGAGGGCCACCGCGCAGCGCCTTGAGCTGATACAAGCGGTCTGTACATGGATCAGGATCAAAATACTCGACCAAGCGCGGCGCTGTATAGGCGTCGATATGCTCAACCAAGCGGTTTTCCGTCACGTTCACCTGCCCTTCTTCAAGAACTTCCGGAACAGGAATAACAATCGCAAATTCTTTCAAATCGCCTTGAAAATCATTGGCCATAGTAATTACGGTGCGGTCATCTGCGCGCGCCATCACAACCTTAGAGGCCTGATTAAACAAATCCGCCCCTGCCTTGGAGACAAAGAAACCACAAAAGGCCTGCGCCTGCCCGTGTGCAAAAATGCCAAGCGCGCCGAGCGCCAATGCCGTTAATTTCTTCATGATAATTTCTCCTTTTGTGGCCAATTATAAGGGGTTGCGCGCCATATCATATCAAAGAGCGGCCGCATCAAACACAGCGCAGCCAGCGCGTAAAACAGGGCTTCGCGCACCTGAAAAACATGTGTAAGGGTAAAGGCAAAGAGCGCCACCGACAAGGCAAAAACAATGCGCCCATGAAAGTGTGCAGGAATTGTTTTCGGGTCTGAGATCATGAAAAAGGCAAAGATCAATAGCGCGCCATTTTGTAATTGATGCGCGGGTATATCCATCGGATCACCCAGCCACAGTGCGCGAATGAAGGCAAGTGCGCTCCATATCCCAAGAAACAGAAAACCCATATCAAAGCGCCCTTTAACATGCGTCAGAACGCTCAGGCCAAAGCCAATAATCATCAGCGCCGTTAACATGGTCGCCCCCCACTGCCCCGGCGCAACCCAGACATAATCTGACAACGCAAGCAGCAACGCCACAATCGCAAAGTTTGCAGGGTTAAAAATATGGCTACTGCCCGAGCGCAGGGTAAATTTACTCGTAATAGCCAAAATCGCCGCCAGCGGATAAACCCACAGCGCCGATGCCTTGAGCAAAATTGTCAGTGACAGTGATGTAATCAAGGGCGAGCGATAATCAAACCCCGCCCCCACAATGCGGCAAGCGATCCACTGCGTCACCAGCGCCGCAGCCATATTCAAGGCAAGAACGGCCAGTTCGGGCGCAAAATCAAACCATATCATTTGCGCGGCGACAAAGGCCGAAAGCGATATAATTTGAAAGTAACGTGGGTCGTTTGGGGGTGATATCATTTTTTATTGCATGAGCCCACTTGTTATGTTAAATACTGTCTTAAAAATTAGAAGGTAATCTTGGCATGTGGCTCCATCAATTAAAACAAAATTTTCTAAATATGAGCAAGGGACATAAAACAGCATTAGTCGCACCGTGGATTGCTCTTGCTGTGATGAATAATACCGACACCATACAAAATGCAGGGCAGACCCTAGCGGCCTTCAGTCCTACAACTGAAAAAATTGATGATTTACGCACATATTGGGATAGCAGTTTAGAACAACTTCCCCACTCCGCACAGGCTGTTTCATATGAAGATTTCATACAGATGACTCTGAATGGTGATTTTTCATCTGCCCAAATTAAACGCAATTTAATAGGTGATGACTTTACGGTGACTGGGGTTACTCGGGAGGCTGACAAAGAATATTACGCTTACTTTGATAAAGATTTCGACATCTCACAATTCTTGGCTAATAGTCCTGTAAAGGCCTCGTACGAGCCTGCCATCAGCAAAGATGATCAGACAAAATTCCTTGCAATGCTTCTTCTTCTTACCATGTATTACCGCCATGGCTACCAGCCAATCGCACGTTTAATGAACGATCGTCTATTTCAAACAACCGAAGGTGAAGTATGCCCAGAAGAAGAATATTCCACAGCCGTGCATGAAGCCGGACACGCTATTCTCATGCTAGAGCTTGAAAACGAGCTACCCTATACAATGGGCAAAATCAGCATCGTTAAAGATGGACACTCCCTTGGACGCGTCCACCATACCCCAAAGCCAGGGCATATCCTAAAAACGCTGACCAACTATAAGGCGGACATCGCCGTTGGCTACGGCGGATATCTTGCAGAAAAATTGTTCTTATCCCCCGGATCGCAATCAGAAGGCGCTGTAGGTGATCTGCAAATGATTTCAGGCATGGTCAATAAAATAGTCAAAGCAAACGGTCTTGCAACAAATGTATTTCCCGCCAATTATTATATGCTGCAAGAAAACACACCATCACAATTGCTTAATGAATCTCTCAATGCAGAAGCATTAGCCATCTTGAATGAATGCTTTCAGCGTGCGGAAAACATTCTTCAGCAAAATCACACCAAACTTTTGAAACTCGCTGATGAACTTGTTCAGCGCAAAACTATGGACCCTCAGGAGGTTCATAGTTTTCTAGCCACCACTGCGCAGCCTTCTCCGCAAATGGACATTAATTTTAACTAAACCCCAAGCTGCGCCTGTTCAAGTTGATGAATTTCATCACGCAGACGCGCCGCCGTTTCAAATTCAAGATCAGCCGCAGCGGCTAGCATATCTTTGCGCATTTTTTCGATCTGCTTTTTCAAGGCCTTTGGATCGGCAAGTAATTCTGCCGTATCCACATCAACGCCTTTACGCCCCTTGCCTTGCGGCATTGCGGCGCGTTTATCGCCTTTATCCTCGAAGACCTTATCTAAAATACTGTCGAGGTTTTTCTTAACCGTCTGCGGCGTGATGCCGTGCTTTTCATTATAGGCCATTTGCTTTTCACGGCGGCGATTAGTTTCATCAATCGCGTATTGCATACTGTCGGTTATGCGATCAGCGTACAGGATGGCTTTGCCCTCGACATTACGGGCGGCGCGGCCAATGGTTTGGATCAACGACGTTTTAGAGCGCAAAAATCCTTCTTTGTCTGCATCCAAAATCATCACGCGCATACATTCAGGAATGTCCAACCCCTCGCGCAGCAAGTTAATCCCGACCAGCACATCAAACGCGCCTTTACGCAGGTCTTGCATGATCTCAATGCGCTCAAGCGTATCCACGTCCGAGTGAATATAGCGCACGGCGATGCCTGCCTCGTTGAGGTACTCCGTTAAGGCCTCGGCCATTTTCTTGGTCAGTGTGGTCACAAGCAAACGCCCGCCGCGTTCAATAATTTCGCGCGCCTCATGCATCAAATCATCGACTTGATTTTCGGTGGGACGAATTTCAACCTCAGGATCGATCAGGCCTGTTGGGCGCACGACTTGCTCGGCAAACTCGCCGTCTGTTTGCTCCATCTCCCACGGGCCGGGGGTAGCTGACACGAATACAGTTTGCCCGCGCAGATTATTCCACTCGTCAAACTGCAAGGGACGGTTATCAATAGCGGCGGGAATGCGGAAACCATGATCGACCAGTGTCATTTTGCGTTGACGGTCGCCGTTATACATTGCGCGCAATTGCGGCAGCATAACGTGGCTTTCATCTAAGAACATCAATGCATCATCAGGCAGATATTCAATTAATGTTGGCGGCGCGGCGCCAGGTGGCCTGCCGGTCAAATACCGTGAATAGTTTTCAATGCCTTTGCATGACCCTGTCGCGGTAAGCATTTCCAAATCAAATTCTGTGCGCTGTTGCAGGCGCTGAGCCTCCAGCAATTTTCCATTGGCCTCGTAATATGCAAGGCGGTCTTTTAGATCCGTTTTAATGGCTTCGATGGCTTGGCGCATAGTCGGACCGGGCGTGATGTAATGCGAGTTCGCAAACACGCGCACGCCCTCTAGGCGCTCAAACTTTTCACCCGTTAATGGATCAAATTCAGTGATGGTTTCAATTTCATCGCCAAACATCGAAAAGCGCCATGCACGGTCTTCAAAGTGGGCGGGGAATAGCTCGACCACGTCGCCGCGCACGCGAAATGTGCCGCGCTCGAACGCGATGTCATTACGGATATATTGCAGTTCAACCAGCTTGGCGATTAAATCCTGACGGTCAATGCGCTGCCCCGCGGTCAGGGCAAAGGCCATCGCCATGTAATCCTCTTTCGAGCCAATACCGTAAATGCACGAAACTGAGGCCACGATAATACAGTCGCGCCGTTCAAACAGCGCGCGCGTTGCAGCGTGGCGCATACGGTCAATTTGTTCGTTAATCGATGAATCTTTTTCAATAAAGGTATCGGTTTTAGGGACATATGCCTCGGGCTGGTAGTAGTCATAGTAACTGACAAAATATTCAACCGCGTTATCAGGGAAGAAGGTTTTAAATTCGCCGTATAACTGCGCGGCGAGTGTTTTATTCGGCGCAAGGATAAGCGCAGGACGCTGCGTTTCCTGAATAATGTGTGCCATGGTAAAGGTTTTACCCGTGCCCGTCGCCCCCAAGAGCACCTGATCGGTCAGCCCCTCTTTAATGCCGCCGACAAGATGCTTAATCGCCTCGGGCTGGTCGCCGGAGGGCGTGAACTCCGATTCGATTCGAAACGGTTTCGAACGGTCAAAGGCGTCGCTTTGGTCGTCGCGCTGAAAATCAATACCGACAAGATCTTGCATGTCATTAGATATAGAGCAAAGCTGCGCACAAATAAAGGCGCTGAAATGACAAAGAAGGGAGAAAAACAGATCCCTGTCTTTGCTCCCTTCTCTTTATCAGCACTCATAGTAATGAGCGGTCTTTTACTGATCGTTTTTGCCCGATCAGCAGGCATTCGCAGCCTTGCCCGGCAAACCGCTGACGACGTCCTGAATTTCGTCTTTCACAAGCAGTTTGCGGCGCTTTAATTGTTTCAGGTAATAATCCACCGTACCAGCATTTCTTTGCTCATACGCGATTTTACGATCAAGGCTTTGGTGTTGTTTTTTCAGGCTTTCTAGGCGTGCGTAAAGCAGTGGTTGAGGTGGCTGGTCTTTCATAAGAACCTCCCTGTTTTGGTTAGCGCGTTTGTGTATTTTGGATAAGTTCACTATGCATAAAAACAGGACTTAATGCAAGAAAATTTCACTTAAAATTACTTTAATGGAATAATATTTCCTTCTTTTTAAAGAGCTTAGCCGCCTTTGTTTGAGTGCATATTCTAGCGCAGTTTTCATTCATGGTGCAAAGAATACCGATTCGAATCGGTTCGAAAACACATGGATATGCAGGTGCTAAAGCTTGCTGGGGCTGGTGATTGTTTTTAGATACGCCAGTTCTTCTTTGGTGCTGGGACGGCGCAGGATTGCGTTGCGCTCGGGGAAGCGGCCAAAACGCGCAAAGGTGTCATAGCGCTGGCGTGCGACATGCGCCGCGCGCGGATTATGATCGGCAATCCCCTCGAACAGTTCCAGGCTGCGTTTTTGATCAGCTGGTTTTTCACTATGCTCGAATGGCAGATACAGGAAGAAACGCTGCTCGTGCGGCAGGCCTTGATCGAAACCACGTTTAATGGCGTATTTTGCAACGGCTAAGGCCTCGGTATCGGTGGCGAACATGCGCGGCGTCCCGTGAAAGATATGGCGCGGGATTTGATCAAATAACAGGCATAAAGCCAGCGCACCGTCTGCGCTTTGGCTCCACGCATCGCCTAGTCCCTCGCACGCCATTGTGTAGGTCAACGTAAAGCGCTCGGCGATTTCATCGTCATAGGTTGGATCGTAAGTAAACCACTGGTCGGGGCTGCTTTCGACGAACCAAAAATTTAAAATGTCCTGCTTAGAATCTCTCATTATTTCTTTCTCATAAAGAAAAACATCGCCTGCGGTGGGCAGGCAATGTTTCAAATCTTACGGCGCGGCTTTTGGCGCGGTATGTCTAGTGTTGATCTGCCCAGATTTTCTTTTTATAGGCAAACATCACACCAGCAAAGGCAAGCAAGAACAAGATCACCTTGATACCTGTGCGCTTGCGCTCTTCCATATATGGGTCAGCAGCCCATGTCAGGAAGTTCACGATGTCATATGCATATTGCTCAAGCGTTTCAGGTGAGCCGTCCTCATACGACACCTGACCATCCATCAATGGTGGCGCCATTGAAATCACGTGGCCAGCAAAGTATTTGTTGTAATACTTGCCTTCAGGCACTTCTACGCCGTGCTCTGCCGGGCCGTAGCCAGTCAACAACGCGTAAACATAGTCAGGGCCGTGATGGCGCGCTTTTGTTATCAATGACAAATCAGGCGGGAATGCACCATTGGCAGCGACTGCAGCCTTTTTGTTCGCATATGGTGATGGGAAGCGATCACTTGGGCGCGCAGGACGCTCAAACATTTCGCCGTCATCATCAGGGCCGTCAATCACGGTATATTCAGCCGCAATGTTTTTCACCTGTGCCTCATCATAACCAAGAGCCTCAAAGTTACGGAAGCTCACCAAATCAAGGCTATGGCATGCCGAGCATACTTCGCGGTAGACCTTTAAACCACGCTGCATAGCGGCCTGATCATATGTCCCCTTATAGCCAGAGAAATGCCAGTGTTGGTGCGGCAATGGCGCAGCATCACCAGCGGCGAATGCGCCCCCAGATAATACAGCCAATGCCAAAGTTAGGATTGTAATTTTTTTCATGATTATGCAGCCTCCGGCGCTTTTGATTTTTGTTGTGCTTCAAGAACAGATTCATGAATGCTTGGTGGCAATTCACGGCCCTCTTCGTATTTATTCAACAAAGGAATAAGAACAATAAAGAAACCATAATAAACAGCCGTAGCAGCCAAACCAAAGATGCTCAGCGGCAAACCAAACAATGTTGCATCAGCACTTTGTGAACCGACATATCCAAGGAAGATAAAGTTCAACAAGAACAGAATAATCGCTGGACGGAATAGCGGACGGTAGCGTGCACTGCGGATTGGATGCTTATCCAAGAATGGCAAAGCAAACAACAATGCAATCGATCCAAACATCACCAAAACACCACCTAGTTTCGCTTCGATAAAGACGATGTCCGTAAATGGAATGCCCACAGGGAACGTAATCGCACGCAGCATTGCATAAAATGGCAAGAAGTACCACTCAGGCACGATGTGTGCAGGTGTTACCAATGGATCCGCAGGGATGTAGTTATCTGGGTGACCCAGGCTATCTGGCGCAAAGAAAACAAAGGCAGAATATAGCGCCAAGAACAACAGCACGCCAAAGCTATCTTTGATCGTGTAGTATGGGTGGAATGGCAACGTATCTTTTTTCGTTTTTGGTTCAACGCCTGTTGGGTTGTTTGACCCAGTCACGTGCAATGCCCAAACATGCAAGAAGACCACTGCAAAGATCACAAACGGCATCAAGTAGTGCAGCGCAAAGAAGCGGTTCAATGTTGGGTTATCAACCGAGAAACCACCCCATAGCAATGTCACAATCGCGTCACCAACAACAGGCACAGCCGAGAACAAGTTTGTAATAACTGTCGCGCCCCAGTAGCTCATCTGCCCCCAAGGAAGGACGTACCCCATAAACGCAGTTGCCATCATGAGCAAGAAGATCACAACGCCCAAAATCCATAGGATTTCACGCGGCTGTTTATATGATCCATAGTACATACCTCGGAAGATATGAATATAAACCGCAATAAAGAAGAATGACGCGCCATTAGCGTGCATATAACGCAAAAGCCAACCACCGTTCACATCACGCATAATGCGCTCAACGCTTTCAAATGCGCCTGCTGTGCTTGGGTTATAGCTCATCGCGAGGAAGATGCCGGTCAAGATCATCGTGATCAACATGACCATGGCAATCGCGCCAAAGTTCCAAAAATAGTTAAAGTTTTTCGGTGTTGGGAATACGCCGTATTCCGCCTTTAACAACGTAAAGACCGGCAGACGTGAATCAACCCACTCAACAACCGGGTTATCAAATTTTTCTCGGTTTCCTGATCCCATAATTATACTCTTTCTATCCGATTTTTAATGTTGTGTTATCGTTCAAGAACTCATAGCTAGGCACAGCTAAGTTCTTTGGCGCAGGGCCTTTGCGGATACGTCCTGATGTATCATAGTGCGAACCGTGACATGGGCAGAACCATCCATCATATTCACCGCGCGACTCGCCGACTTTTTGACCGCTTGGGACGCAGCCAAGGTGCGTACAAACGCCGACTAGGACAAGCCATTCTGGATTTTGCACGCGCTCTTCATCGCTTTGTGGGTCGATCAATTTTGATGTATCAACGTCGCGCGCTTCGGCGATTTCTTTTTCTGTGCGGCGGCGAATAAAGACAGGCTTACCGCGCCACATAACTGTAATCGATTGACCAACTTGAATTGGTGTTAAGTTAACCTCGGTCGTTGAAAGCGCAAGCGTATCTTTCGCAGGGTTCATTGAGTTAATAAACGGCCACGCCACCGAGCCTGCACCCACGGCGCCAAAAGAGGCTGCGGTCAGGGCAAGAAAGTCGCGGCGAGAATCACTTTTAGCGGATTTTGTTGTTTTTTTGGTTGCCATGTCTTTTATCTTACTTTGATTTTAAATGTATGATTTGAGTCCTAAAAAATTAAGTAGTCTCCAGATGTTAACTACCCTTTTCTTTATAGCGGATCAAGTCTAAGCTAGCCACTGATAACATTTTTTTTGAACCGTTTATAAAGATCTATTCCTATGAGTGACCTGAACATTGCCCTTTTCCAACCTGATATCGCGCAAAATGTTGGCACGATCATGCGCATGTGTGCCTGCCTTGATATCACCTTACACGTGATCGAGCCTTGCGGCTTCCCTTGGGATCGTAAGAAAATCCGTCAATCAGGCATGGATTACATCGATCATGTTCAATTAGTGCGTCACGATAGTTGGGATCATTTTTTAGCGCACAGTGATGGCGCGCGCCTTATATTAATGACAACAAAGGGAGCGCAACCTTATACAGATTTCACATACAAATCCGGCGATTACCTTGTCGCGGGCAGCGAAAGCACTGGCGCGCCTGATTATGTTCACGACCGCGCCGATGGCCGCGTCTTAATCGAAATGTCGCCGCAAATGCGCTCGCTTAACGTGGCGTGCGCCACCGCAATGATCACAGGTGAGGCCTTGCGCCAAATCAAATAAAGAATTAGGGTCTTGCGCCATGACAGATGACAATAAAAAGCAACACGCATTTAACTGGTTTACGGCGCTACGCGATAGCATTTGCGCGGAATTTGAATCCCTCGAAGACGCGTTAAGCGGCGGCAATAAGGCTGATTTGCCCGCAGGACGCTTTGAGATCTCTCCTTGGGAGCGTGAGAATAGCGGCCAGCCCAACGCTAGTGGCTCTGTCTTACATGGCGGCGGAGAGATGGGCATTATGCGCGGGCGCGTCTTTGAAAAGGTTGGCGTGAATATCTCACGCGTGCATGGCATGTTCGCGCCAGATTTTGCCAAAAACATCCCTGGCGCCGAGGATAATAACGGTGAATTTTGGGCGGCGGGTATTTCTTTGGTTGCTCATATGCAATCGCCGCTTGTTCCTGCCGTTCATATGAACACGCGCATGATCAGCACATCAAAAAGTTGGTTTGGCGGCGGAGCAGACCTCACGCCGATGACCGAAGACCCTGCCGACACGCAAAGCTTTCACGCGGCCTTTGAGGCCTGCGGCAACCGCCATGATCCGTCTTATTACCCCGAGCATAAAGCATGGTGCGACCGTTATTTTTATCTGCCTCACCGCGATGAGCCGCGCGGCGTTGGCGGCATTTTCTATGACTATCTTGATAGCGGTGATTGGGATGCAGACTTTGCCTATACACGCGATGTGGGCGAAACCTTCCTTGCGGCCTATAGCGCCATCGTCAAACGTCACATGAATAAAGACTGGACGGACGAGCAGCGCGAACATCAACTTGTTCGCCGTGGCCGTTATGTGGAGTTTAATTTGCTCTATGATCGCGGGACAACATTTGGCCTGAAGACTGGCGGCAATACCGAGGCGATCTTAATGTCGATGCCGCCTGAGGTTAAGTGGCCTTAATTATTGAAAGCCGTTTTTGATCCATTGCGCTTCGCGCGCCTTGAGCTCCTGCCCTAGCGCTTTGCCTTGCGTAAAACCTTCCTTCATCAGGTCTGCCCCTGTGAGAGGAAAACGCGGAATATCCCATGTTTGCATCATATCAATGTCAGTTGGCTGAACTTGGGCGGCTTGCATCAAATACACTTGCAGCGCCGCGTCACGGCCATGATGATACATGGCCTCTTTAATCTCTTGGCTATCTTGTAAGGTCATCTCCTTTACTTTGGCGAAGGCAGTTAATCTCTGCTTTTGCTTATTCGACAGCGCGAGCCAGCGATCCAATGCTTCTTCCTTCGCGCCTAGCGTATAAAGCCGCGCCATGACGTCTTCCGCCCCCTGATTGATTTGCCGCGCAACCACTTTTTCCAAATCATCCCAATGCGTTAATGGCATTAACGGATTCAAAATCTGACAACCGCGCATAAGGCGCAAGATCGCCGCCGCATTTGGGGCCGCCAGAATTTTCAGAAATTCTTGGGTAATGCGCTCCCGCGATAGACCATCCACCATATCACTCAGGTCTGCACAGGCCTTTAGCGCGCCTTGATCTGCCTCCCCTGCCCCGTAATAGGCATAAAAACGAAAGAAGCGCAAAATACGCAGCGCATCTTCCCGGATACGCTCGGGCGGGTTACCGACGAAACGCACGCGCCGTGCTTGCAGATCATCAAGACCGCAGCCAAGCGGATCATAGATGTTGCCCTCACCATCCGCCAGTAAGGTATTCATCGTAAAGTCGCGGCGACGGGCATCATCTAACCAATTGTTTGTAAAGGTAACATCGGCGTGACGCCCATCTTCATTACTATCAATCCGAAGCGTTGTGATTTCTATATTTTCACCCTCAATAACGGCGGTGATTGTGCCGTGCTCGATGCCTGTAGGCACTGTTTTTATGCCGTGGGCGCTCAAAATTTCAACACCCTCATCTGGCGTATAAACTGTTGCCATATCATGGTCAGTCACTGGCAGGTCAAGCAGTGCATTACGCACGCATCCCCCAACAAGGCGAATGGCATTACTGCCGCCAAGAAGGCGCATAACCTGCTGCGCAGCAGGTGAAATAACATGTTTGATATTATACGCTGTCATATGAAATTAAGCGCCCATCGCTCCGCTTACCATGGATGTTTTCTGATCATCATCAACCACCCCGCCTAAGGCTTCATATATTTTATTCTTCATATCCTCTTTGCCAACGGGCTTGCGCAACACGGCCTTGATAGAAGGGTAATCATGCATGCATTGCTGAAGCTTTTCCCTGCTATAGCCGCTGGCAATGATAAAGGGCAAATCAGGGAAGAGCGAGCTACATTCTTGCGCGAGTTCGAGCCCAGTCATATGCGGCATCACATGATCTGTGATAATTAAGTCAAATGGACGTGTTTCCTGATACGTTCTCAAGACCTCTAAAGCGCGTGCGCCATTTGGCACTGAAATGACATTGAGATCCATACGTTGCAACATCTTTTCCATCATATCGCGCACGGTGTCCTGATCTTCGACCAGCAAGACGCGCGTATCATCAAACTGTATGTATTCTTGCGTAGAAACCTCCGCGGCTGTTTCTTCGACAATATTCTTGGCAATCGGAAAGAATAAATTAAACCGCGTCCCCAGCCCTACTATACTATCAATGACCATTGCCCCGCGATGTTGAACGACAACGCCTTGCACTGTTGATAGCCCTAAGCCGGTCCCTTTATCGATAGCTTTGGTTGTAAAAAATGGCTCAAACACGTTTTCCATGACTTCGCGCGTTATACCACTTCCGGTGTCTGCGATACTCAAGCATACATAAGGCTGACCTTGCTCGACGCTTCCCAACATCAGTAAGGTCTGGCCAGATTGTTTACCGTCTTCGATGCGCACAATTGGCGAGTATTCTTGCGGCAAGCCCCCTGCCTCGATCATACCAAGCTTTCGCAAATATGATGGATCGAAGGACTTCACTTCAACCTTCAAAACGCCGTGCTTATCTTCCATTGCATCGAGCGCGTTCACACATAAGTTCATTATCGCCTGAGATACCTGCGTCGCATTACCCTGCACATATGCGCTGTCTAAAGAGCGTTTCTCTTGAATATCAATACTCGACATGCTGCTTGCCTGTATCATGGATATATTTTCATGCAAAACATCCACGACATCGACGATTTGTTCCGCGGTATCATTACGGCGAGAGAAGGTCAGAATTTGGTCAACCAGCTTTTTAGCCTGTTGTGTAGCAGCCATGATCTTTTGGGCAAATTTTTGCTCATCAGGCCGATCATCGAGGTCTTCGATTAAAAAGCCGGTATAGCCATTAATCGCGGCCAGAATATTGTTAAAATCATGTGCAACCCCGCCGGCAAGACGCCCAATCGCCTCCATTTTTTGGGCTTGGTAGAATTGGTTTTGCAGGGCCTGACGTTCATTTTCATGGTGTTTACGATCTGTCACATCACGGTTTGTCCCAACAAACCCACCATCAGGCAACCGTGTAAGAGATAACTCTATGATGCGCGTTTTGTCATTTGTATGCAGCGCATACTCACCAACCCAAGTCCCTTTGCCATCTAATGCTTCGAGTGCATTGTCCTGCAAAAACAAAAAGACGTCCTCAGGGAACAAACCGTCCCAAGGCAAATCAATATATTTCCACTGGTCTTCTGCCCTGATCTGCAATAGCTCCATCAGGCATTTATTCATATAACGCAAGATGCCGTCTTTATCGACGGTTAGAATGCCATCAAGGCTGAGTTCCATTGCGGCAAGGCGGTTTTCCAGCACATTATTTAGACGGCTTAATTCCGCCGCATGTCGTGCGTTATTATGAGCATTGCGCGCATTCGTAACGACCAGAACTAAACTCACGAAGCCAACAGTTATAATGGATAGATAAAGGACATAGGCCTCTGTTGTGACATGCTTTACATTCTCGGTTAAAGGGATACCCTCATCATGCAATATAGATGCATAGTCGCCGATTACGTCCACGCACAACAATAGTGCGCCAGCGCAAACGATACTCACGATCAGCGCTGGCAGAACATATAAAATCAGCTTCACACGATGCTTTTGAATGGCCACAAATCCTCTTTAGCTCTCTTTGAACCCAAGCTCTCTTGCTTTCAATGCGGCCTGCGTTCTGTTTTTAACGCCCAATTTTTGACAAATATTCGACACATGCATTTTAATTGTGACTTCTTGTAAATTGAAATCATTGGCAATTTCTTTATTTGCCAACCCCTTCAGCAGTGCTGATAAAATTTGAGCCTCTCGTGGTGAAATTTTGACATCAACTTGTGTGATAAAATATTTCGATGATGTAGGCGTCTGAACCCCCTCTGGGTCATATGCCTTTAAGATTTCACCGCTTTCAGGACATACCGGGATAAAAATCTCTCCGCTTAGCATAGCTTCTATGCCGGCGATAAAATCATTGCCCGATAACGTTTTAGGGAAATACCCTTCTGCCCCAAGTGATAAGGCATGGCGAATTTGCTCTTGTTCGGCCACGCCAGACATAATGGCGATCCTTGCGGATGGCGATGCCGTTTTAATATCTGTCACGCCAGCGCCATTGTTCATGCCGCCCATATTATAATCTAAAATAATAAGATCAGCTGTGCCCTGCGAGGTCAAAGCCTGCTTGACAGCAAAACAATCACCGACCACAGTGAGGTCTACTGATGGCAAATTACGTTTAATATATTCTTCTAACGTTTCACGAAATAAAACGTGGTCATCCGCAATAATGATCTTCATAAGAAAAACCCTTTTCTTTTTATTGTAACAATTTTACAGGCATTTCTGTGATTTTTTTATCTTTTCGGGCAAAAGTTTTTTTATGCATGCAACTGTGTTGCATCAAAAACCTTTACTGCGATGCGTTTTCTTTGAGCAACAACCGGTAAACGCGCAGGCCTTCCATGACGCGCTGAACGTAATTGCGCGTTTCATAAATCGGCATAAGCTCTATCAAGTCCATATGCGAAATCTCACTTGTTCTTGGATCGCCAAATGTTTTAAGCCATCTATTCACGCGCCCTGGCCCTGCATTATACGCGGCAATCGCCAGCACATAGTCACCATCATATCGCTTGAGCAAATCCCCGATATACGCAGATCCAAGGCGAATATTGTGCGCAGGACGTTCGGTCAGCCACGCCGTTTTATGCTTTACGCCAATCTGCCGCGCGACAAGGCGCGCCGTTGCGGGCATTAACTGCATCAACCCAAGCGCCCCAACAGGACTTTGCGCTTTGGTGTTAAACTGACTTTCCTGACGCATTAGCGCATGAACAAGCGCAGGATCAACATGCGCGGGCACATATTTCATATCCGCGGTGCGCAAGGGATATGATTGCTTGGTAATAAATAGCCCCTTACGCGTGGCATATTTTGCAATGGCGACAACATCCTTGTAATACCCAATATCCGCCGCGGTTAAAATAGCGTACATATAGGCCTCGGCGCTGCCTTCTTTCACGACGAACGCCCATAGAAAATCACTGGCGACGTCATCCATGTCGGCCTGATGGTACAAATGCGCCGCGCGGATCAGATCATCACGCGAGAAGCGCTGTTTTTCGCCTTGTGTAAGGTTAGGCGATGACATAGACGACAGCAAAGATTTATCGCGCACGTGAAGCGCGGCCTTTTGTCCATAGAATACTGTTTGATATTGCGCTGCGCGGGAAAACCAGCTTTGTGCGAGCTCTTTATTATCCAGCATTTGCGCTGCGCGTCCTGCCCAATATTGCGCGCGCGCAAGGCTGACAGGTGTTGATACCTTGGTTTCAAGCTCCTGAAAACGGGCAAAAGCCTCAGCCGGTTTATCCATATATGTCATCGCGAGCCAACCCGCGATCCACTGCGCCTGCGCATAGGCAAAGCCTTCGCGCTGAATGTGGCTGGAAGCTACCTGATAGGCCTTTTTAAAATCACCGCGCTCCATCAAGCGGCGCACGATGATATGACGCTCGCGCCACCAATCATTTGGGTTTGTGATTTTCTCATAAGGCGGCGGATTATCCAGAATTTCAATCGCGCGGGTATCCATTCCCTTTTTACGGCGCCATTTCAGACGCTCGTACATCAGGCCAGGATCATTTTGCAGCGCCTGTGGCACAGCCTGAATGCGCGCATCAACGCCGTTCTTATTCGCCGCGAGCGCGATGCGTGCCTCGGTCAATGCGGGATAGCCGCCGCCCAACACCTGCGCCACGGCGCGCGCATTTGTGTATTGCTTGTTAAATAACAATTTATCAAAACGGCGCGTATGAGAATCTAATGTAATATGGTCGCCATAAAGGCGGTAGATATATTTTTGATCGGCGCGTTCCATTAATGTTGTCGCCCACCATTCATTGATCAAGGCCTTAAATTCATCGCGCTTGTTCACTCGCAATAATGCCTGCGCCTGCGCGATAAAGCCCTGCGGCGTGATTGGCGCATATTCCTCGAACCAGCGCAAAATGGCAGCCTGATTTTCGCGGCCGGTTAAACGCTCCTCAAGTTGGTAGCGCACAGACGACATTGATGGCCAATCAGGATTTTGCCTGACAAAGCGGCTGATCCCCGCGAAAGAGCCTTGATTATCATCGCTTTGAAAGCGCTGCCAATAGTAAATTTTCATCATCAAAGGATCATCAAGATCCTTGGCAAGCTTATAGGCCTGCGTCCATTTTTCATCTTCCATCGCACGCAATGCCTTGACCTGCGCATCACTAGCCAAGGCCCCGCCTTGCCCGAAGACCGCAAAAATAAAGGCCGCGATAATTAACCTTTGCTTGCAAACGCCAAAGCAGCGCGATAGATTACCGACCAAACGGCGCACGGCGCCCATATGCATAAAAAAGAAGGATTTAAAATCATGTTCAAAGGTTCTATCACCGCCCTGATTACGCCGTTCAAAGATGGCGCTATTGACTGGGATAGCTTTGATAAATTGGTGGAATGGCAAATTGAACAAGGGTCGCACGGCCTTGTACCATGTGGAACTACGGGTGAATCGCCTACTTTGTCTCATGACGATCATAAGGCCATTATTCGCCGCTGCGTGCAAGTGGTTAATAAACGTATCCCCGTTATTGCGGGGACAGGTTCAAACGCCACGCAAGAAGCCATTGAATTAACGCAAGATGCCAAAGATGCAGGCGTTGATGGATGCTTGTCTGTGGTACCTTATTACAACAAACCAACACAAGATGGCATGATTGCACATTTTTCTGCGATCCATGATGCGGTTGATCTGCCGATTATTTTATATGACATCCCTGGGCGCAGCGTTGTGCAAATGGACTTGGACACGATTGCGACCCTTGCAAAAATGGATCACATTGTCGGCATCAAAGACGCAACAAATGACCTGAGCCGCGTTTGCGCCTTGCGCGAAGTTGTGCCTGCGGATTTTGCATTGCTCTCAGGTGAAGATCCAACAGCCGCAGGCTTTTACGCCCTTGGCGGCAACGGATGCATTTCCGTTGTATCGAATATCGCGCCTAAGGCCTGCGCCGAGCTGTATAATAGCTGGACCGCGAAAGACATCGACACATTTGCCGCGCGCCGCGATGCGCTGGCGCCGCTGGGTCGTGATCTGTTTTGCGAAAGCTCACCTGCGCCAGTTAAATATGCAGCTCAGCTCCTTGGCCTTTGCACGGACGAGGTTCGCCTGCCTTTATTACCGGCAACACCTGCGGCGCAGGAAAAGGTTAAGGCTGCAATGAAACATGCAGGGTTGATCTAAGGACCTCTCAGCATAGATATTCAAGCATGGCCAAGAAAAACACATCTAAGAAAAGCGGTATGATCTCCGTCAACGAAACCGTTGCGGTGAACAAACGCGCGCGCTTTGATTATGAGCTTGGCGAAACCTTTGAGGCAGGCTTGCAACTGACCGGAACCGAGGTCAAATCCTTGCGCCTTGGTCAGGCATCTATTGCCGAAGCCTATGTTGGCCCTGGCCGTACAGATCAGTCAGGATATTTATTTTTGTTTAACGCCAATATCCCTGAATACCAACAAGCTGGCCAGCACTTACAGCACGAGCCAAAACGCATTCGCAGTCTTTTGCTGCACAAGCGTGAGATTGGCAAGCTTTTGGGCGCAGTACAAAAAGAAGGCTGCACTATTGTGCCCTTGCGCCTGTTCTTTAATGGCCGCGGCCTTGCGAAACTAGAGATCGCCCTTGGTAAAGGTAAGAAGCACCACGACAAGCGCGAAACCCAAAAGAAACGCGACTGGGGCCGCGAGAAACAGCGCCTTCTGCGCGAACGCGGCTAGTCCCGCCCGCCCTCAAGCGCGCAACAGATAGCTCGCTTTAATGATTTTTTTGTAATTTTCTGATAAACTAATCTTGTTAACACTGTAAACAGGAGGTTTTTACGTGGCAGAAATTACACAGCAGCTTTCCGATTATCGTCTAACAACGGCGCGCATTATCTATCACCTTCCGGATTTCCATGACATTTTGCAGGAATATATCTGGCAGGATTACGACCTTGCGCCACGCTATCCGAACCTGAAAAATTTTCTGACCTTTTGGACGAACGAGATCGAAGGCAAATTGCATTCGGTTTATGTCGCACGCAAACAAATTATCACGGCAGGTGATTATCGTTTTGCAGAGTGGCAAGGCACAGTGCAGTAATTAACACGGCGCAAGCGTGACGCGTAAACCGTCGAGTTCTTCGCACATAATAATCTGACATGACAGACGCGAGTTATCTTGCAAGTCAAACACTTCGTCGAGCATATCTTCTTCATCGTCGCTTTTGACCATATCAAGCTCTTCCAGCTTATCCAGCCATTCGCCTTCGACATAGACATGGCACGTCGCGCACGCGCACGAACCGCCGCACTCGGCCTTAATGGGCAGGCCATAATCACGGATAATCTCCATGACGCGCCACCCTTCGACGGCCTCCAATTCGTGCTCTTTTCCCTCAAAATCTGTGACAATAATTTTCATCCAAAGTCCCTTAGTTATTTCTTTTTATGTTTATAAACGACGTCCATCATATAGACACCAATGGCCACAGCTGTAATGGCAGAAACGCTAAGCTCCATAACGCTTTGCAACACTGCAGAGCCCAGCGTATAGATGGGCTGATCAATTGATAATGCGGGATCGGTAAACAGTTGATCCCACATGCCGTGGAACATGCCTAAAAAAACAAAAAACGGCATAAAGCAAAGCATCGATACAAAAATCATATGAAAGGATGCCTTAAAACCAAACGCGGCCTTTAAAAACGATTTAATCGACCGGCCCAGCGCGACTGGAACATACAAACAAAAATAACGGTACGCCCAAATGCTGCCCATCAAAAGCATCGTCGCACCAGCAAAGGCAATCACAGATACAATAAAGGGAATGTCTTCTGGCGCTGGCGCGCCTGCGGCTAGGCCTTCGGTGTTCGCTGCTGGATCGCCTGCATATTCAACAAACATAGCAACCGATAAAACACTAACAAGGCGTAATAACGTGTAAAGAATACCGCACGCCTGAATGGCCTTGCGTCTTTGCGCGATGCGCGCAGCGTCCTCTTTGGCGTCACCAGTAAGGAATGAAGGCCATGCCTCGTGATAAAAGACAAGGCGCAATGCCGCGGCGATAAACCACCCCTCGACAAAAAAGGACGGAATATACAGCAGCCCCTGACGCAGCAAATTTTCCTGAAGGCCTAAAATCACGACCACAGCCACAGTCAGGCATTTCACCATCATGGGGAACAAGGCCATTTGCGTCAAGGTTTTGCGGTGTTCCCACACCGACATATAACCGCGCGCGGCAATATCAATAATGTCTGTTCTTTTGGGGCGTTTTGCCATGTTATTTATATCTGGACTTTACTATATCTACGCTTTAGCTTTAGCCACTTGCAAAGGGCTTTTCAAGCCTACCACCTCAAAAAACGTAAAACTATCATGAGCAATAATTCATCTATCAAGCTTCCTTCCCCCTTGCCCGCACCGGCCCTAGGCTATTGGCTGATGGGATGTGCCAGTCTGGTCTTTGTTATGGTCTTGATTGGCGCCATTACGCGCCTGACCGAGTCAGGCCTTTCGATGGTTGAGTGGCGTCCCCTGATCGGCGCATTGCCGCCGATGTCAGAAACCGAATGGCAACGCGTTTTTGATTTGTATAAACAAACACCTGAGTTTCAAAAAGAAAACTTCTGGATGAGCCTTTCTGATTTCCAAACCATTTTCTTTTGGGAATGGGCACACAGACTTTTGGGACGCTTAATCGGCCTTGCTTATGGCTTACCGCTTTTCCTTTTTTGGGTATGCCGCAAAATTCCAAAGGGATTTGGATGGCCACTGATTGGGATGCTGTTTCTTGGCGGCGCGCAAGGATATATGGGCTGGTTCATGGTACAAAGCGGCCTTGTGAACGAACCCGCCGTTTCGCATTACCGCCTCGCCGCGCACTTATCACTGGCCTTTTTAATTATGGCATGCTTGGTGACAACGGCGCTTCGTTTGAACCCACACTGGGTTAAAAACATGCCGCGCCCACCCCTGATCACACATTTATGGGGCGTTTTAGGTTTTTATATCCTCACCGTTTTTTGGGGTGCGTATACTGCCGGATTAGATGCAGGCCTATTATATAACGACACCTTTCCGAAAATGGGCGATCACTGGATCCCTTACGAGATGCATTTATACAGCCCCCTTTTCGTTAATTTCTTTGAAAACCATGCCGTTGTGCAGTTCGCGCATCGTTGGCTGGCGATTTTGACATTTCTTATCGGGGTTAGCTTTACCGCCCGATGCATCAAGCAAGGCGCCCTTAGCCTGCCAAGCATCCTATTAGGCGCAGCCTTCTTGGCACAAGTTGCCCTTGGCATTACAACGCTGTTTACGCATGTTCATATTATCCCTGCTGTTGCGCACCAAGGTACGGCGCTTCTGATTTTGGTTTTGATTGTGATTAATTTCGTGAAGTACCGCACAGTCAAATAAGCCTGACAAGCACAAAAAAAGCGCCATGAAAAATGGCGCTCTTATTCATTCAGAAACACGTGGCGTCTTATTTAGACTGCGCCTTAATGAAGGCTTTTTCGATTTTGCTCTGCGGGCGCGTATTCAATGACTTCATTTGATGATTTTTAAACATCTCGTCTTTTGTCAGGCCGCTTGCAACCGCTTCCTGCTCTTCAACTTTTGGCATGTCATCAACAAGCTTTAGCTCTTTGGCTGGCATCATAATTTCACGCACATAAATCACGCCGACACCCGCAGTACGGCCATCGCCATAAGGGAACACATCTTTTGTGTAAACAACCTGCCATCCATCGCCACACGCACTAAGCGCCATAGGGATAAGAAGTGCAGAGATCTTTAATAGTTTTTTTGTAATGCGCACAGGATGCCTCGTCAGAAGTTTAGGCAGGATAGCCTATAACAGGAATAACACTGATGATTCTATGATGATTCTGTTATTTTTCAAACCCCTAATGCAATGATTGATGCAAAGGTGTGGAAAAACTTACTTTTCGGCTTTTAAACGGAACAGCGCATAGTCCTGCGCTTTGGACTTGCTACGCTTGGGCGCATAGTTGAATGATGCCTTTTTATCTTGCGTGAAGCCCATCTTTTCCAAAATATGCTTGGCGCGTTCGTGCTCGTCAACGCAGTAAGCCACAATCTGTTTAAGCTTTAAGGTTTCAAAGCCATATGTGATCAACGCTTGCGCAACTTCGCTGGCATAGGCCTTGCCCCAATAATCATAATCTAAACGCCATGCGAGTTCTACCGCAGGTGAGAACGGCATATCTGTCGGGACTTTGGCCAAACCAGAGAACCCCATAAAACGCCCATCTTCTTTGCTTTCTAATGCGAAAAAGCCATAACCGTTTTTATCTATATGTGATTGAAAATGCTTCACCAGATGCGCAGAAGCCTTATCGTCCAAACGATCAGGATAAAACTCCATAATTAGGGGGTCACGATTAATACGCGAAAAATCTTCTAGATCCGCGTCTGTCCAGTCCCGCAAAATCACACGATCCGTTTCAAGATATTTGTTCATTAAGGCGCCTCTATTATGTTCATGGAAAGTTACATATGATATAATGTAATTCGATGAAGCGCATTATACACTCTTTTTTAATCCTGTCTTGCAGTAATCTGGTTTTCTTTACGCCAGCATTAGCAAACGCGGCTGATGATCCGTTTGCTCTGCGCGTGATACGTGACACAGACATCGAGCTTAGCTGCCAGCAATTAGTTGACGAAGCCCTCTTGATGCGGGACATCATTCAAACAACTGAAACCATCAAAAACGATTCAGACTTCAGCGGACATGCCGTAACTGGCGCAGCGGCGATTGGCTCTTTCCTTGTCGGCACGGTTACAGGTGGATTGGGGCTGGCGGCGGCAGGTTATGTCGCGTCCCAAGGCGTTGAAGCCGACGGCGAAAAAGCAGACAGCATCCAAGACATTGCACGGCAACGGCGCGCCTTGATGATTGGCATTCATAAAACAAAAGGATGTCAAAATTCGATTACGGCGGCGATCACACCTGTTGAAAGCAAGACGCCGCTTCAAACTGGATCAGAGCGCCTGGCACGCATGGAACCTGCCTCAGGCAAAGAAGCGCGCTTACCAGCGCAAGAGCAGCCCCCCCACTACAACGATTAACAGCACCCATCCGGGTCTAAGTGTACATGTTCAGCCGCGTGCATTTTCTGCTTCGAAAAACGTGGATTACCGTGCCCCCCTTGCGGCGGATCATTCCAGTTATTAGTTACGCGCTCTGACGGCGGAATTAACGGCGAAACGCCTGCCTGCTTTAACGTTTGCAAGGCATCTTTATCTTTTGTCATCCATGATGCCTTTTTATCCAACACATGTAATTGCACGCGGTCCATAATGTCGTGTAACCCCACCAATTCATGCGACGTCGGCGTACATGAGGTAATCACTTGTGTTCCTTCCGGCACAACGATACCTGTGCGCCCCAAAATTGCTCGCAAGTGATCAAGAGGATAAAGCTTGGCTTGATATTTCTTACTCTCTTTACGCTGCTGATCTGGACTTAACGCAGCGAACTCAGGCGCACTCATCAACGATTTTAATTTATCCTCTTTATCCACTGTACTAAGGCTGGTCGCCAAAACAACCGTATAGCAGTCATCGCCATATTTCGGCGGTAAGACGAGAGCTGCCAGCGCGTTATCGCTATTTTCTTTGATATTTTTCGAGCGGTTACTTCTCAAGAATTTACGCATCTCATTTTTATATTCCTCCAAATTAAATTGGCTGGCCTTAATGCGGCTAAATCCAAAGCCCCCTTCGATATCTTCGTGGTCGTCACTGGCTTGATGTCGCCAATCTAACCTATCTAATATTTTACGCCCTGCGGCCTTGGCAAATTCATATTTGCGGTGCGCCTTGCTGATAATTGCGCTATTGCCTTTATCGGGGTGGTCATACACATCATCAATTTGATCGCCGTCAAAGCTATCCAGGAATTTAATATTTTTCGTTACTGGCGGCGGCGTTATCTTTTCATGTGTGGCGGTTTGGCTTTCTGGATCCAAGTGCGTCTTAAACACGTTAATCCCTGCATTGGCGGCAATTTGCATCGAAGTTTTATCAAAATGGAAGGCGCGGCGCGAATACCATTCGCTTCCACCATCTTCAGGTGCCTCGAAGGCCTTGGCATCAATATAAATATTCATGACGCCTGATGCGACGACTGCGTTCATACAGTTGGGGCACAGAGGGTCTGTAATAAATAGATCAGAAGAATCTGTTGCCAGCCCCTGTTGCGCGGCGAAGGCAATGGTTGCAGGCTCGGCATGTTTACTGGGGCTGGATGATCCAATTTTGGTTTTAATGTTGCGCTCGGGCGCGAGGTAATCCAGCCATTCATTCGCACCTTGAACGACCAGACCATTTGATAAACGAAAAACCGCGCCCACAGGCGTGCTTTTTTGCTTGCTTGTCTCTTGCGTTTGGCGCGCCAGCTCTATGAGCTCATAGGCTTCGCGCTCTTCTCCGTTATACTGCTTCATTACGTAATCCGTTATACCCGTTCATTTACTCACCCCTGTTTGCTTTTATTTTATTAGGGATTGCTATTATATAACATAAAGATTGAGAAGTTGCTAACACATTATGACAACCTATTTTCCCGCAAAGGGGCTTGTGTTTGCGGGCGCGCAGGCGTATAGATGGGCTGTTTATTTTATAAGACCCTACAACAAACGAGAGCATAATAATGAGCGATAAATTTGATGTCATCATCATCGGCGCAGGCCCAGGTGGATATGTATGTGCCATTCGCGCGGCGCAACTAGGTATGAAAGTTGCCTGCGTAGATAAACGTGAAACACTAGGCGGGACCTGTTTGAATGTTGGCTGTATCCCTTCAAAGGCTCTTTTGAGCGCATCTGAAAAATACGAAGATGCAGCGCATCACATGGCCGATATGGGCATTAAAATCCGCGGCGCAAGCGTTGATTGGTCTGGCATGCAAAAGCACAAAGACGGCGTTGTCGATAGCAACACCAAAGGCATCGAGTTTTTGTTCAAGAAGAACAAAATCACACGCATTACTGGCACAGCAAAAATCATTTCTGCCGGTAAGGTTGACGTTGATGGCACTGAATATGCGGCTGATAACATTATTATCGCGACAGGTTCTGACGTTGCGTCCCTGCCCGGCATTGAAATTGACGAAGAAAAAATCGTCTCTTCAACTGGCGCGCTGACACTGAAAGAAGCGCCACGCAGCATGGTTGTTATTGGCGGCGGCGTGATCGGGCTTGAGCTTGGTACAGTTTACCGCCGTCTGGGCAGTGAAGTAACCGTTGTTGAATTTCAGGACAATATCTTACCTGGTATGGACGGCGAAGTGCGCAAAGAAACACTGAAGATCCTGCAAAAGCAAGGCATGCAGTTCAAACTTTCAAGCAAAGTGACTGGCGCAACATCTAGCCGCTTTAGCGTTAATTTGGACGTTGAATCTGTTGATGGCTCATCAAGCGAAACACTGAAAGCCGACGTTGTGTTGATGGCGGTTGGCCGTAAACCTTATACAGATGGTCTTGGCCTTGAAGATGCAGGCGTTAAATTGGACGAGCGCGGCCGCGTTGAAGTGGACGAGTTTTTTGAAACATCTGTTGAAGGCATTTATGCGATTGGCGATGTTATTCGCGGCGCGATGCTGGCACACAAGGCGGAAGATGAAGGCGTTGTTTTGGCTGAGATGCTTGCAGGGCAAAGCGGCCATATCGATTATGATGCCATCCCTGGCGTTGTCTATACTTGGCCAGAAGTTGCCAGCGTTGGTAAAACTGAAGAGCAACTCAAAGACGAAGGCATTGCCTATAACGCAGGTAAATTCCCGTTCATGGCCAATGGCCGTGCCCGCGCGATGAATGCGATTGATGGTTTTGTTAAAATCCTTGCATGCGCTAAGACTGATAAAGTTTTGGGCGGCCATATTGTTGGCCCGAATGCAGGTGATTTGATCCAAGAAATCGTGACTGTGATGGAATTTGATGGCAGCGCCGAAGACATTGCCCGCACATGCCATGCGCACCCAACACTTAGCGAAGTTGTCAAAGAAGCTGCGCTTGCGGTTGATAAGCGCCCTCTTCACATCTAAGGGCTCAACGCTCTTACATAAGCACAACAAAAATGCGCCTCAATCGGGCGCATTTTTTATTGGGTCATCGGCGGCATAAAACGCGCTTATTTCTTGGTATACAAATCAGGTCTGCGATCACGGAAGAACCCCCAAATACTCCGGTTCTTTTGCAAGGCATCCAGATCAAAGCTTTGCAGCAATACGCCCTCTTCCTGCGCGCCGAATGATTGCACCAAATCGCCGCACTGATCGGCAATAAAGGAATGCCCGTAAAAGCTTTGCTCATCGCCGTAGCCTTTTTCTGTGCCTATGCGGTTTGCGGCAATGACTGGCACGGCGTTACTTACGGCGTGGCCTTGCATTGCGCGCCGCCACATGCGGGATGTATCAAGGTCTTCATCGTATGGTTCTGCCCCGATAGCAGTGGGATAGAATAAAAGCTCCGCCCCTTGCAGCATCATTTCACGTGCACATTCAGGAAACCATTGATCCCAGCAAATGCCCACGCCGACCTTACCAAAGGGCGTATTCCAGACCTTAAACCCTGTATCGCCAGGGCGAAAATAGTATTTCTCTTGATAGCCTGGACCATCAGGAATGTGACTTTTGCGGTAGATACCCATGACCTGACCATCTGTGCCGAGCATCGCCACGCTGTTATAGGTATGCGGGCCATCGCGTTCGAAAATCGAAACGGGAATAACAATGTTCAGCGCCTTTGCAACCGGCGCTAATTGTGTCACGCATGGGTGGTCATCAACGGCGTAGGCATGATCGAACCAGCGCTCATCTTGCGTTGTGCAGAAATATATATTTTGAAAAAGCTCAGACGGCAGGACAATATTCGCGCCCTGTTTTGCGGCGCCCTCGATAAAAGCGATCGTCTTGTCGATATTCGCCTGCATATCCGCGCCATAGGATGTCTGAATGGCGGCAACAGTTGTGATGCGTTGATTACTCTTCGTCATAGACAGGCTCCTGCTGGGTAATGCAGTGGAACGAACCACCGCCTGTTAACACCGCGCGCGAACTTACACTCACGACTTTACGATCAGGGAACAGCCCCTTTAACACCAACAGCGCCTCATCTTCACGCAGCGCACCATAGCTCGGCATGACGACTGCACCATTTGTAATAATGAAATTCATGTATGATGCAGGCATGACATTGCCATCTTCATCAGTGATCAGCCCAGGCGATGGCATTTCAACAACATCAAATCCCATTTCACGCAATGCCTGCGCGGTTTCTTCATAAAGGGCAGCATTAGGATCTTCGACATTACATGCCGTCTGACACAAAACCGTATTTTCACCAACAAAGCGCGCGAGATTATCAACATGACCATCGGTATGATCACCCCTTAGCCCTTGATCAAGCCAACAGATGCGCTGCGCGCCGAATGCGTCCTTTAAGGCCTGCGCGGCGGTTTCTTCATCCCAGCCATTGCGGTTTTCATTTAAGACACACTGACGCGTGGTTAAAATTGTGCCCTTGCCGTTATGATCTAACGCGCCGCCCTCAAGAATATAATCATATTTCACAGCGCCTTTGCCCGAGCGCTCGGCAATGATATCGCCAATTGTATCATCGTTATCATACAGATATTTACCGCCCCAACCGTTATGGCCGAAACGCAGCGCATACCCGTCACGCGTAAAGATAGGCCCCGTATCGCGCATCCATACATCGCCAAATTCGGCCACAACAATTTCCGCGACATCACCAACCATAACGCGCGCGGAGGCCACAGCTTCCTCAGTGCAGGCAAGAACCTTAACAGTTTCACCTTCGGACACGACTGAGATCATCGCGGCGATTTCCTGACGTGCGTTCAGTAATGTCACACCCGGCCAACGATCATCATCGTTATGCGAAGGCCACCCCACCCATAAACACGATTGCGGTTCCCATTCTGCAGGAATTTTAAATTTCACATCTGTTTTCGTCATTGTTTTTCCGTTCTTAAGCAAACGGTTATACTTGATTTTTTGCCTATTTCCAATATATATGTCATTTCATACATTAAGCGAGGAGATCACAATGAAAGTCCTAATTATTGGCGCCGGCGCGGCGGGCAGTGTTGTTGTTAAAAAATGCGCAATGAATAAGGATGTGTTTACCTCGGTTCACCTTGCCAGCCGCACAGTTTCCAAATGCGAAAAACTGCAAAAGCAGGTAAAGGAACAATTCGATTTTGATATCGGCGTATCAGCGCTTGATGCGGACAAGCCAGAGGAAACAATTGCCCTGATCAATCAGGTTAAACCTGATCTGGTGATCAATATGGCCCTGCCTTACCAAGATCTTGCCATCATGGATGCATGCCTTGCCACAAAAGTGAACTATATGGACACCGCAAATTACGAGCCTATTGACGAGGCCAAATTCGAATATCACTGGCAGTGGGCGTATCAAGAGCGCTTTAAGGAGGCTGGCATCACTGCGATTTTGGGATGTGGTTTTGACCCTGGCCAGACGAATATCTACTGTGCCTACGCGCAAAAGCACCTCTTTGACGAAATCAACTATATCGACATTGTCGATTGCAATGCGGGCGACCACGGTCAGGCCTTTGCAACGAACTTCAACCCAGAGATCAACCTGCGCGAAGTTACGCAGCGCGGCAAATACTGGGAGAACGGTCAGTGGATCGACACAGATCCTTTGGAATTTTACAAAGACATCGACTTTCCTGGCGTGGGCGAAAAGCGTGGTTATTTGCTCTACCACGAGGAACTTGAATCCCTCTGCCAAAACATCAAAGGCCTGAAACGCATTCGTTTTTGGATGACCTTTGGCGATGAGTACATTAAGCATATGGAAGTCTTGCAAAATATCGGCATGACACGCATCGACCCTGTGATGCATAACGGCGCTGAAATCGTGCCAATCCAATTCCTGAAAACATTACTGCCCGAGCCATCGTCACTGGCGGAAAATTACGAGGGTAAAACGTCTATTGGCTGCATCATGACGGGGATCAAAGATGGTAAGGAAAAAACCATCTTCATTTACAACATTTGCGACCACGCACAAACCCACGCCGAGGTTGGCGCACAGGCCGTGTCATACACAACCGGCGTTCCGCCTGTGACAGGTGCGCTGATGATTGCACGCGGCGAATGGGCACAAGAACCAGGCGTATTCAATGTCGAGCAAATGAACCCTACCCCGTTCATGGAAGAAGTCGCAAAACAAGGTCTGCCTTGGCATATTATTGAACTGCCTGCTGGACTAGGTGAGCTGACACAACGCCGCAAAGAAAAAGATGCCGCATAGCCTGATACAAAGCGCCGCTGCGGACATCAAAACGCCAGCTTACGTTGCTGACACCGCAAAGATATCGGCCAACATGGCGATTGCCGCCGATATTAAGGCGCGCGCGGGCGTGACGATGTTGCTGGCGACCAAGGCCTTTGCAATGCCCGCATGCTTTGCCTTTATGCGCGATCACTTGGATGGCACGACGGCCAGCGGCCTGTATGAAGCGCGCCTTGGGGCCGAGCATTTTGGCAAAGACGTGCATACATACTGCCCCGCCTATACCGAGGATACTTTACGCGATTGCCTGCGTTACAGCGATCATATCTATTTCAACTCGACCGCGCAGCTTAAACGTTTCGCGCCGATTGTGCGCGCAGAAAAAGGCGATGCCGCCCATATTGGTCTGCGCGTCAATCCGGGTCTATCCCTTGTGACGAACAGCGCGCTTTACGACCCCTCTTCACCGGGGTCGCGCTTTGGCGTGCAACCCAGCGAATTAACGCCAGATGTGCTGGCGATGATTAATACGCTGCACGTGCATAATTTGTGCGAGAATATGGCGCAGGATTCTGTGAAGCTGCTCGCTCATATATCGCACACATTGGGCGATGCCCTTACGCAGGTTCAGCGCGTTAACATTGGCGGCGGTCACTACATCACGCACCCTGACTATGACCGCGAAGCCCTGATTACGGCATTGATTGCCTTTCAAAAGCAACATGACGTTCAGGTTATTATGGAGCCAGGCGGCACAATGGTTTACGAGGCAGGCTATCTCGTCGGGACGGTTTTGGATATCTTTGAAAATTCTTGCAAGCAAGCCATCCTCGATGTTTCTGCAAGCACACACATGCCCGATGTTTTAGAAGTCCCTTACCGACCGCACATCATCGGCAGCGGCAATGAAGGCGAAAAACCTTATACATACAAGCTTGGCGGGAACACCTGCATGACCGGCGATATTATCGGCGATTACAGTTTTGATACTCCCCTTGAGATCGGGCAGAAATTAATCTTCACCGACATGATGCAATATAGTCTTGTGAAGAATAATACATTTAACGGCGTTCCTTTGCCTGATTTGGCGCTCCTCCACGCCGATGGGCGCTACGAAATCGTGCGCGAATTTGGTTATGACGACTTCGCAAAAAAGCTGTTTTAGTTTTTTTCTATCACTGCGCCGAAAAATCATATACAGTGCATTTTAATAACTACCTAGACTATCGGCTCTTACCTAAACTAACAGCCAGATTGAAAAGGCTGTTTAACACAACCAAGGCAGATTTTCTGCTATTTTAAAAGGAGAGCCATCATGGCAAACACAGGCACTGTAAAGTGGTTTAACACAACAAAAGGTTACGGTTTCATTCAACCTGAAGACGGCGGCGCAGACGTATTCGTTCACATCAGCGCAGTTGAGCAAGCAGGCTGGAAAAGCTTGGACGAAGGACAAAAAGTTGGTTACGAAATCCAAGAAAACCGCGGTAAGAAAGCTGCTGCTAACCTAACAGAAGCTGCTTAATTCTTTTACGCGCTTTACTAGAGATTAAAAAAGCCACCTGATTTTGGTGGCTTTTATTTTGGCTGAAACACTTCAGAATATTGCAAAGAAATGCTAACGCCGCCATCATCATCCACGCTAGCGTCACAAGCAATGCCTTGCAACGCGGCTGAATTAGCAGAAAGCTGAGCCTGATAGTCCATGACTTGTTGCCATTCAAGCCCTTCCCCCAAGACGACCGCTTGCGTTGCAAGATTAAACTTATGCTTTTTCATTTCGCGCTTAGCGGCATACATATTACGATCAACTGCTTCTAATATTCTTTGGCGCAACTGATCAAAGTCATCACCACACAAATCAGCAGCTTGTTTATCATGTTCTTGCAAATACTTATCCATCTCATTGACAATTGACAGCGATCCTATTGATGCCTGAAGACTGATTTCTTCGGCAGCTCCGTTTTCATATTTCACCTGATAAGATTTAAGAGCCAGAGCATCTTTAAAACGCTGCGATATATCATCTGTACTAATTTCATTCACTGGATATGGCACAATCACAGCAAATTCATCGCCAGCCCATCTCGACAAGAAATCGCGCCCCATCAAAGCCCTGTTCTCTATGTCATTCAAGCTGCGATGTTCAGATGAACTAAAAGCGTCATGATCGCTCATTTGGTTGCGCACAACACCTCTCCAGACCTCTGCCAAATGCTGAAGGACCATGTCGCCAGTAGCGTGACCGTGAATATCGTTAATCTCTTTAAAAGAATTCAAATCTGAGAACAAAATCGCTACATCGAGGCCGTCTTCCTTGTAAGCTTCAAAATTTTCACTGATATTCTTCATAACCTTGAGCATATACTGATCAAAGAATGGCTTATTAGGTAAGCGCGTAAGTGGGTCAATTTTGGCACCTATAATCCTGTCAATTGCACATGCCCTTATTGAAGAATCTTCTTGCGCCCCCTCAACCAGCATCACCTCTAGTTCTGAAAGCAACCCTTGCTGCAAAAGGTCTTCATAGCCCTGCTCAAGGTCTGCGAGCGCTTTATCACTGTACTCAGTTCGCGGCAATATGCGCTGCGCGTACCTGGAAAAGCTATTTGCTATTTTCTGCTGTTTTTTATTCTCATCGCTCATGGCAAGAACTTACCATAACAATAAACTGAAAGGCAATATATTTTTCATAACATATCCTTCAGTCTATCTTTCGCACTTGCACAGAAAAGAAGATTAGTCATTTTCGTCAAGCTCGCTGAAGCTAATTTGCGTATCTTTTTCAGCCGTTGTTTTGATACGAAAGATTTTCTGCGCTTTCATAGAAAATTTATCAAATAGGCCCTGGCCTTTTGGCGGTGGCTCGACGGGTGCAACTAATTCACCCATACCAATGGTACCGCGCGACGGGATTGGCTGAAACTCTGTCTGGTCTTCGATATTAATTTCAGGCCCCATAAATGATCTGTAAACACCGTAGAGTAACAACAAAGAAAACAGACTGCCCATGATAATAAAATATGGCTCTGTCCCGACTTTATCCAACGTCATCCCCAACACGACAGGCGCAAAACAGGCACTTAGACCGTTTACTAAAATCAATGATGCCGTTGCTGATGTCATTTGACTGGTTTTTATGCGGTCATTCATCATGGCGATAGAAACACTGTGGATTGACGCCATGATTCCGCCAATAAAGTAAACGGCAATCAATAAAAACGCATCGAATATGTGCGCCCCCGCGGATGCCAACACCCCTAGTCCGGTCAGTAAAATGATCACCTGCCGCCGGTCCCAACGATCCGAAAGCCACCCCATAAGAAGCGGAAGCGTGCCACTCCCTAAAACAAAGACCGCGATCATGGACGCCGTGCGCGCAGCGGAGTAGCCGATCGCCTCGGCATAAACAGGCCCCATCGCAAGCAACCCCGCGCCAACAAAGCCCGTCAAAATCACAGAAAACACAGATAATGGCGAACGCGATACAAGCTTTTTAAGCGGCAGATGTTCAGGCTCTTCATAGCCAGGTGATGGCTTATTCGCCAGCGTAATCGGCAACAGCGATAATGACAGCAAAATAGAGATCAAAATAAACAGGCTGATGTTTTCAATGGGCGCAAGGTTCAGCAGGAACTGACCAGCGAACAACCCGCCATTAATGACAAAGAAATAGGCACTAATCACCTGTCCGCGCAGTTTATTTGTCGAAATATTGTTAAGCCAACTTTCAGCAACAATAAAAAGACCTACAAAGCTAATCCCACTCAGCAAGCGAACACTGCCCCAAACCCAAGGGTCAATAAACAACCCTTGGAGCAAAATTGTCGTCGATGCCATGGATGCAAACCCTGCAAAAACGCGGATATGTCCGACGGTTTTGATCATGTGCGGCACAACAAACCAGCCAAACACATATCCGCAATAGTACAGCGACATCACCGCACCAATCAGCGATGGAGAAAATCCTTCAAATTTGCCGCGCAAAGAGAGCAATGTCCCCTGAAGGCCGTTACCAACCATAATCAAGAACATACTCGCCAGCAGCGGCCAAACCAGTGCAAGCGTCATGCGTATTTCACGTGTAGAAAGCTTCATGCCCCCACACTAACGCGGCGCACGCTAAACACAAGGTATTCCATACGGTTATGTGGGATTATCTTTGGATATGATCGTAGACACACACCGTGTCATACGCGCCAAAGCCATTAAAATCGCTGCGCAGGCATTGACTGTAGGCACCGACCTGATCGAACACAATCCAGTCCCCCATACCAATATCTGCGGGCAAGGCAAATGGCCCTTCCATCATATCCAGAGAATCACAAGTCGGCCCTGCAAGGCGGTATGCGCGGCGCGGCCCATCAAACGGACGATCACATGAGATCGCCGCAACGGGATAATGCGTTTCCACCCATTTCGCCGCATCAAACAAGCCACCATAAACGCCGTCATTGATATACAGCAGATCATCTTTGCGAAGTTCAACGCGGGTCACAAGTTTCGCTGCATTCGCAACCAGAACGCGGCCAGGCTCGGCCATGAGTTTCATGTGCGACAAGTTATGCTCGGCAAGGCGTCGATCAATCGCATCAAAGCAATCATTGATCGTGCAGACATTTGGCTGATCCACGTAATTCACCGGAAAGCCTCCGCCCACGTTAATAACATCGACACTGACGCCTGCAGCTTTCATCACGGCCGCACAGTAATCAATCGCCAGCCCATAACGTGATGGATCAACCGTTTGCGTACCCACATGGAAGCTGATCGCCAAAGAGCGTGATACAGGGCGACATTTCTGAAGCAAATCAACGGCATCTTCGAAATGCGCGCCAAATTTTGATGAGAAATCGATCAAGGCCGCACCATTTTTAGGCAGCGCAATGCGCACTGTCAGGTTGAGGTCCTGCGCAAGATCCGTTTCACGCATAATCTTAAATAGCTCATCTTCGTGATCCAGCACAAAGTGACGCACACCATAATCATGATACGCGGCGTGAATTTCTTCTGGCGCCTTGATTGTGTGCATGAAGTGCATTTCTGCATTGGCAAAGTTTTGCGCAACCAGTTTGATTTCCGCAAGTGATGCCACATCAAAAACCTTAATACCACCGCGTGCAACAGCATTAAGCGCAATCGCATCAGGGTTGGTTTTCACCGCATACATCGGCGTGCCACGAAACGCGCCAACAAAATTGCGCGCCGCATCGGTAATACGATCTGGATATATAATATACAAAGGCTTTGCAGGCTTGTGGTTACGCACAAGTGCAAGCAAATTGCTATCTTCGTATAGAGACTGGTGCAAGGCATTGCCTTGCTGCATATCTGTTTTCATTGTTTAGCGCCCCATTTTCAAACTAAAAGTCTGAAAAGAAGCGCTTAAAACACTGTAGAGACAAACGCGGCCTCTAAGCGCTGCAACATTACGTTTCATAACGCAAACCCTTTCAAAGCTCGGTGGTTTGGAGTCCATATACGATATAGGCCCGCCCCGGGATAAAAAAAGTTCACGCCGTTGCATAACCATGACTGAATTCTTTTTCAGAAGGGCCAGAGACACGTGCGTAGGAACACCAATTACGCTAGTTTTCTTAAAAAGAAAAGAAAAAAATAAGGGGTTTGTGTTTTTTTCTGCGCACGTTATAAAATGCCCTATGGCACGTATGACAAAAGCTGAAATTACTGAATTCTTTGCGCGCCTGCGCGGAGCTAATCCTACGCCCAAAAGTGATTTGGAATACACCAATGCCTACACCCTTTTAGTGGCCGTTGTCTTATCGGCGCAAGCCACGGATGAGGGCGTCAATCGCGCCACCAAAGACCTGTTCCAGATTATCGACACGCCTGAAGGCATGGTTGACCTTGGCCTTGAGGGATTAAAGCAGCATATCAAAACTATTGGCCTTTATAACACCAAGGCCCAAAACGTGATTAAGCTGTCCGAGATTTTAATCCGCGAACATAACAGCCAAGTCCCCGATACGCGCGATGCGCTGGTTGCCCTGCCCGGCGTGGGCCGCAAAACGGCCAATGTTGTGTTAAACATCATTTTTCAGCAGCCGACCATGGCCGTCGATACGCATATTTTTCGAATCAGCAACCGCACCGGCCTTGCACCTGGCAAGAATGTTGACGCGGTCGAGCAAAACTTGCTCAAACGCGTTCCCGATGAATTCATGATGTACGCGCATCATTGGCTGATTTTACAGGGGCGTTATATTTGCAAGGCGCGTAAACCCGTTTGCAGTGAATGTATCGTTTCCGACCTGTGCCATTTTAAAGACAAAACAGCTTAAACACCCTTACCTTCTTGTTGATTTTAAACAAGAAAAAAGCCCTCCCTTACGATACAAAGGGAAGGCTTTCTCAACATTAGAAAAGCTTACTGTAACTTTTAAAGTCGCTTATTCAGCGCTTTTTGTTTTCGCAGCAGCCTGTGCATTCAAAGGTGTGATGCGACCATCAACGATAGCACCGCTCTTGATTTCAAGCTCTTTGTAAGAGATTGAACCAGTGATCACGCCTGTTTCCTCAACAGTCAGACGACCGTTTACAACGATTTCACCTTCGAAACGACCTGCGATAACAGCATCTTCGATTTCTACTGTGCCGTAGAACACACCGCTTTCAGCGATGTTTAGGAATGTTGCACCTTTTAGCGCAGCTTCAACTGTACCTTCAACTTGAAGTTCGTCACAGCACTCGATCTCACCAGACATTGTAATGCCGCGGCCAATTGTAAGGCGGCGATCATTTGCTGCATTTTCTGCGGCTGATGTTGGCGCACTTACGCGTGCAGGTGTTGATGATGCCGGCGCAGAGTAACCTGCAGGGCGTGGGCTGTATGATGCTGGGCGTGAAGCAGGCTGCGCCGCTGGCTTAGCTGCTGATGGGCGCTGATACAGGTTTTGAGCAGGAGAAAAAGACTTTTCTTCAGATGCTGTTTCTTCAACAGTTTCTTCTGCTTCTTGTTCTGGCGCTTCGTCCATAATTAATTCTTGTTGTGACATTGTTGTCGATTTTTGAGCACGTTGCGCAGCCTGTGCAGCATCTTGCTGCGCGCTGTTGTCTTTTTGCTCGGTAGCTTCAACAGTCATGACTTCATCGTCTTTAACTGATGTTTCTGATTTAACACGGTGGAACATCGATTTAGAACCTTTCACAGTTTTCTTAAGTTACAATAAGCGCGATACAAGCCTTTGAGACACAAAGACCGAACCTTATAGATTCAATTTTTATGCCAGAGCCTAACCACTCAAAAATTCACTAATGTTATTTAGTATGTGCAGACCCTATCACGGGCTATTTTACCCCTCAAGACAAAGATTCAGCAACAGACCAAAATACACACCTAACCCATTGTAAAAAATAAACTTTTAATCTTTTTTATCTTGTGAATAAATTTTTTAACGAAACCTTGCGAACATGAATGGCGTATCGTAAGTCCTTTATTTTTCATGGAAATAATCGTAAATCGCCTGTGCAAGATTTGCCGAGATACCTTCCACTTTTTGCAGGTCATGCATGGATGCATTTTCTACCGCCTTGGCGGAACCAAAGTAACGGATAAGCGCCGCACGTTTTTTCGTACCGACACCTTCAATGTTATCTAAAGCATTATCTTTAATGGCTTTTTTGCGGCGCATTTGATGCGATGACACAGCGTAACGATGCGCTTCGTCGCGTAACCTTTGAAGGTAATACAGCACCGGATCATTTGGCGGCAAAGAAAATTCTGAACGCCCGTTCATAAAAAAGCGTTCACGCCCCGCGTTACGGTCTTCGCCCTTGGCAATTGCGACAACTGTCAGGTCAGGCAAGATACCAATATCTTCTAAGACCTGCGTCACTGCGCTTAATTGCCCTTTTCCTCCATCAATTAACAACAGATCAGGCCAGTCATCGGCGCCGGGTTGTAATTCGCCCTCTTGCGCCTTACGGAAGCGGCGCTGCATGACCTCGCGCATCATGCCGTAGTCATCGCTGGCGGTGGCTTCGCGGATGTTAAATTTACGATAAGATCCCTTTTCAAAGCCCTCCTCGCCAGAAACAACCATCGCACCAACCATATGCGACCCCGCAATGTGAGAGTTATCATAAACTTCAATGCGTTTTGGCGGCGCGTCCATATCAAACAAATCGGCAATGGCCTCCAGGCTGATATTTTCGCTTTGCCGTTTGGACACGTGACGCGCCAAAGCCTCGCGCGAGTTCATCATGGCAAAATCAACGGCGTCTTTTTTCTCGCCGCGCTGCGGGCATGTAATGGTGACTTTATGCTGGACAATTTCACTGAGGGATTGTGCGAGGTTATGACTGCCATCGGGGGCGATAGACACGAAAACATGTTTGGGTGCGGGTTTATTGACGTAGAACTGCGCGATAAAGGTTTCCATGAGAACGGATGGCTCAACGTCCCCTTCATAGCGGGGGAAATATGCGTGATTACCGTAATTTTGGCCTGCACGGAAGAAAAAGACCTGAATGCAGGTACGCCCTGCTTCTTCGGCCAAGGCGATGACATCCGCATCACCAATTGCATTAAAGTTAATCGTTTGACGCGCCTGCACCGCCATCAGCGCCTTTAACCTGTCGCGGTATTGCGCGGCCGTTTCATAATCCATGTCATCACTGGCGGCCTGCATTTTATTGCGAAAGCGCTCTTGCAGGGCGTCGCTTTTGCCCTCTAGGAAGGCTTTGGCCTCATCCACTTGCTCCGCATACTCGGCGCGCGACACATAATCCACGCAAGGCGCGGTGCAACGCTTGATATGATATTGCAGGCACGGGCGTGTGCGCGCAGCAAAGTTATGGTCAGTGCAGTTTCTTAGCATAAAAACACGCTGCAAGGCTTTAAGCACCCTATTCACGTCGCCTGCACTTGCGAACGGACCAAAATACTGGCCGTCCTTTTGTTTTTTACCGCGATATTTCACCACCATCGGATAATCATGGTCACGGCGCAGATGGATATAAGGGAAGCTTTTATCGTCACGCAGCAAAATATTAAAACGCGGTTTTAGCTTTTTAATTAAATTCGCCTCAAGCAATAGCGCCTCAGACTCGGTATGCGTGTGCACAAATTCCATCGATGCAGTCAGCGCGACCATGCGCTGCAATCGCACAGGAAGGCGCCCTATCTGCGTATAAGACAGCACCCTGCGTTTCAGCGCCTTGGCCTTTCCCACATACAAGACATCGCCCTGCGCGCTTAGCATACGGTAGACGCCAGGCGTTTGCGGCAAATCTTGCGTAGCCTCTTTGATCACGGAACGTCCATGATCTAGCGAGGATATTGGCGCGTTATTCTTACTCATGCGACTAATATGCCCATCTGGACGTAAAAAGAAAGCAGGCACACATAATTTTCCCTTGACTTTAGTTGCAATATATCAACTATTGGTAAAAAAATTAAATGGGGATACAACTATGAGTAACTTTTACACTATATCAAATACGCAAGGGGCTATCATCTTTCAGGGCCTCTATCCAAGCTTTGCCAGATGCGTTGAACATGCCGCGCAACAAGGCGTATGCCTGCGCCATGCAAATTTTCGCAATGCCTGTTTATCCAATGTGATGTTGGATAATGCCGATGTGCGCTATGCGGATTTTCGCGATGCTAACCTGACGGGGGCGAATATGTCAGAGATATGCGCCTATAAAGCCAACTTTTCAGGGGCTGATCTTTATAATTGCTGCTTTGCGCTGGCGGATTTACGTCACGCGACCTTTGACCATGCACAATTTGGCGGCACAGACTTTAACGGTGCAACCCTTTCCTACTGCCGCTTTGCAGGCTGGTCCTTTATGGATATTGATTTTACTGGCGCCGCCGAAATGAAGGCCTGCCTTTATAATGGTACACACCATTTTTCCGCACCGCCCTTGATTATCAAAGGCGCAGGACGCCCCCTTTTAATTGCCGACGATAAAACCCGCCTGCATATTTATCAACTGATCAAAGCGCCACAAAAAACAGCACTCCCGCAAAAGTTGACATAATGGCAACCTTTCAGATACAACACCGCCCACACACAAATAATTATTCAAAAAAGACACTGTGTGTAGGGATATTTACATTATGACATATTACTTATATTGCCCTGTCCTTGGGGCCATATTTATTGAATTTCGAAAAGCATTTGGATTTCCCGTACAATCCATGGTAGAAAATGAAAATGGGGAATTCATCGTTAATATACCGTATGGACAGATCATATTAACGCCCCTTTGCAAAATAAAAAAACAATATAAGCAAAGGCAAGATCATCATGACGCATTCATTGGCGCCCAAACGCGAGCAAACCTGCGTCACGATCTTAGAGCTCCTCAACACGCTGCGCGGGGTTCATAATGAATTTCCATTGCAATATGCCGTTTGCTTGATGGAGATTTATCTGGATCAAGGGTTATCGCCGTCCGATCTAGCACAGCGCACCGACCTTGCCCTATCAACGATCTCACGCATTCTTGGCGCGCTGTCGAACAAGCGTCAAAAAGGTGAGGCCTTTTATATGATTGATGTGCGCATTTCAGAAAAATCACGGCGCAGCAAAGAGATATATCTCACGCCGCGCGGTGAGGATTTATGCAATGATTTAATGCAGACTATCCGAAAACTGTCTTAAAGGCGTGATCAAGATCTGCGATCAGATCTTCTGGATGCTCTAGCCCGATTGATAAACGCACAAGACCATCTGTTACGCCGCTTGCATCACGGTCAGCCGCAGGAACGCCAGAATGCGTTGTTGAGGCCGGATGACAGACAAGCGATTCACTCCCGCCCAGCGACACGGCAGATTTGAAAATCTGAAGCGCATTGATCAAGGCAAACATTTCCTTACGGCTTGCATCCAAGACAAAGGCAAAGGTCGAACCAGCGCCCTTGCATTG
>CEUZ01284885.1_pt1 | contig 87246 bp, 89 predicted proteins | sample 361511 | NCBI WGS metagenome assembly CEUZ01 (sample SAMEA2622822, study PRJEB7988) | marine metagenome | biome: marine biome (ENVO:00000447); feature: surface water layer (ENVO:00002042); material: "saline water (ENVO:00002010), including plankton (ENVO:xxxxxxxx)" | depth 5 m
ACCGAGGAACACGTTAAAAAACTTTCTCTTGAACAGAAAGAATTGAATGATGTATTGCTTCAAGTTCTCGAACGGATTTCGAATACCGAAAAATCTCTATACAGTGGTAAATCTTCTTCATCAAAAGAACTTTCTGGTTTGCAAAAAGATCTAGGGTCACTTAATGCTCGTAAATCAAAATTAGAAGAAGACCTGATATTGATTATGGAGAAATATGATCATGCTAAGGTGAAATTTGATAATGCTGCCGAAGTTTTGAAGGCAGAAGAAAAAAGTTGGAATGAAAAAGCTAAAGTTCTAATGCAAAAAGGGAAAGAACTTTATAGCCAAATGAAAATCTTGGAAACCGATCTTAAAAAAGCTCGACAGAAATTACCTAAAGAGCCCTTAGATTTGTATGATAAATTAAAAGTTTCAAAAGGTTTTGCTGTTGCAAAACTTGAAAAAGAATTATGTAGTGGATGTGGTGTAGGTCTTCCATTTAACGAAGCTCAAAAAGCAAGGGATTCAAAAGATATATTCAATTGTAAAAACTGTGCACGAATCCTTGTAGCGAATTGATGACAAGATTAGTAGAGAAATAGTAATATCTACTCGGGTCGGCAAGTTGGATGATTACTCCTAATCAATAGATTGGGAGAGGAAAGTCCGAGCTCTTCTGGGCAAAGTGCTGGGTAACACCCAGGCGAGGTAACTCGATGGAAAGTGCCACAGAAACATACCGCCACTCTGCATTGTAGAGAGGTAAGGTTGAAATCGGGAGGTAAGAGCTCCCGGCTGAATATGGTGACATATCAGTGGGTAAACCCCACTTGGAGCAAGGCCGAATAAGGAATATAGGTGCCCAGCCTGTTCCGGGTAGGCCGCATGAGACTCTAAGTAATTAGAGTCCAAGATAGATAATCATCGCCTTAATAACGTTCGGGAAGAAGCATTTGTGTAAACCGTTCAAGTAAGGTACAGAACTCGGCTTATAGACTCGCCGGCCCAGATTAATAATATGACTAAAATTGATGTTGAAAATGTAAAAACTAAGGTTTCCCAGAACAAAATTATTGGGAAAGATATTTTTTATTTTATAAAAACAAAATCAACTATGGATGAAGCTCACAAGGCTGTGAGTAAACAAATTGGTGAAGGTTCAGTATTTATTGCTGAAGAACAAACTGCAGGTAGGGGTAGATTCAAACGAAAATGGATCAGTGATCAAGGTGCAAATCTAACTTTTTCAATATTGCTTAAACCTGAAATTTCTAAAATGAGATTGATTAATATGGCAACTGCTTTAGCGATCTCAAGTGGAATTCATTTGATTACAGGTATCAAAACTACGCTGAAATGGCCAAATGATGTCAGAATTAATAAAAAGAAAGTTGCCGGAATACTAATTGAATCTGGATATGATAAAGAAAATAACTTATATATGGTTGTTGGGATAGGTATTAATGTAAATATGCGTATTGATGAACACTCAGAAATTAAATCTTTCGCTACAAGTTTATCAAATGAATTGGGTGAAGAAGTTGAAAGAATAAATTTATTTGTGTCCATTCTTAATTCCATTGATGCCTATTATCAAAAACTTGATTGTTCTGATGAAATTAGAACCGAATGGATTAATTTGTTAGATACTTTGGGTACAGAAATTAATTTTTTAGTTGGCGAATCTATTGTAGTAGGTCATGCTGAGTCTGTTGATAAAGATGGTAATCTAATAATTAGAAAGAAAGACGGTGAAATTGCAGTTTTTTCAGCTGGTGAAGTAACTCTTCAAACATAATGTTAAAATTGCGATATAGTATATTATGTGGCATCTTTGATTATGTGATGCAATTGAATAGTTTATTTTTTAATCGTGTGGTGAGCGTGGCCAAGTGGTTAAGGCGCCTGTCTGTGGCACAGGAGATCGTGGGTTCGACCCCCATCGCTCACCCTTTAAAATTTTCCGGACCTTATCATACGATTAATTTGGAGGGTACAATAATTTGATTAATGATCAGAGTTTAATGCCTGTTAGCAAATTATTACGACAACCAACTGAATTAGATGGAACTGGTGGAATATTAAAGATATCAATGCCAGATGGGGACACTGTATATACTGTAGGTGTTCCGCAGGATTGGTATTCTCCTACTGGACCCACATGGATATACATTGTAGATCATGGTTCTGGATTAGGACTAATGGATGCTGGAAGTGTTTTAGCTCAAAAATACATAGAAGATGCTTTTAATTTTTTGAAAATGAGCATCTCGGATGTGGATAGAATTGTTATTACTCACAGCCACTTAGATCATGATGGAGGTGCTCAAGGTCTTTCTGAAATTTCTGGAGGTGAGGTTTGGACTCACGACTTATATGATCACCTCAGATTTGTTTCATTTAAGGAAATGAATAGTAATTTTCATCCAATGTTATGGAAAACTTATAAGGATGCAGGTCCGAATAGGCAAATTAATAAAAACGATAGACCTGATTCAGATAGACACAAGAAATACGAAGAGCTTCGGAAAAACTTAAAGATTTCCAAGACTGTATCTGATGGCGAAACGGCTAACGGGTTTACATTTTTCCATACACCTGGGCATACGGCTGACGAATTAACTATTAAATTTGGTTCAATGTTTTTTACTGGTGATCACGTTTTACCTGAAATATCTCCACATCCAACAATGAAAGCTAGCTTTCAAAAATCTATTCTAGATTCTATGCCAAAAAAATATAAGAATGTAGAATCTTTTTTTGGTTTGGAAACATACATTAGATCTCTTGCAAGAGTTGCTGAATATGGTGAAAAAGCAATTATTATGCCAGCGCATAGATTGGTAAATAAAGGGAAAATTAATGTTATGACGGCTCTTCGTGCTCAATCAATTATTGAGCATCACGTTCAAAGGATACATAAAATATTATCCTTGATGGGAACGGAAACTATGAATCTTGAAAAAATTACTAGAAAATTATTTTCTCATTTCCAACTGGATGGAGGTTCTTACCAGGCTGCTGTTTCTGAAACTTTTGCTCACCTTGAATTACTAATGGATTCGGATGATATAGGTATTGTCGAAGAAGAATATGCAGTTTGGAATGGTACTGAAAACTACAAAAATATATTAAAAAACTATAGAGAAATATAGAGTTAATTTAGATACGAATTGGAATAATGTTTATAGACGAGTTTTTGAGTTTAGTAAATGTTCACATGAAAAGACCTACCCCTTTTCTGCTAATGAACGAAAACATCCTAAAGTCGAAGATAAAAGAATTTGAAAAGATTCTTGATAAATTTGATGTTTATTATGCTGTTAAAGCTAATCCGGACAAGGCAGTAATATCACGTATAGCAAAATCTGGATTGGGATTTGAAATTGCTTCTGAATCTGAATTAGAGCTACTATTAAATTTGGGAATTTCTAGTAAAAGAATTATTTCTAGCAATCCTATTAAAACCCCCCAATTTATTGACCGCCTTGTTCAAGCTGGGATTTCTCGTTTTGTTTTTGATTCATATGATGAACTCGAAAAAATCAGTTCAAAATTATCAAATGCTAAAGTTATTCTGCGTTTAGCAGTAGATAATACCCAAAGTGCTTGGCCTCTCGATGAAAAATATGGTGTGAGTGTATCTGATGCTAATGCTTTTCTTCTGAAAGCAAAAACCCTAGGGCTAGATCCAATTGGGATCACTTTTCATGTCGGTTCCCAATGTATTGGAAATGAAGCTTGGCAATCAGCCCTCCAAGAGGTGTATACAGTTTGGGAAAATGCCGCTTCTGAAGGAATCATGCTTACCTATCTAAATATGGGCGGTGGGTTTCCAGCATCTCATGGAGATATTGTTCCGAGTGTAAGTGAAACATTTGATTATATTCTATCAATTCTTAAGAACACTTTTCCACCAAGCATCGAATTAGCGATTGAACCAGGTAGAGGATTGGTTGGCGATGCTGGAGTCTTAGTTACTTCAATTATAGGAAGAGCAATTAGAGAAGAAAATGAATGGATTTACCTTGATGTTGGAGTATTTAATGGTCTTATGGAGTCAATTGGCGGAATAGAATATAGTTATTTAGTTACAAATAAAACTTCACAAGGAGAGCTTAAGTCTTTTACTATAGCTGGTCCTTCTTGTGATAGTTTTGATGTAGTATCTAAGTCTGTTATTCTCGAAAGTCCGATGATTGGTGATCGATTAATGATATTTCCTGCAGGTGCATATACAACTGCCTATGCTTCAAACTTCAATGGGATGACAATCCCAGAAGTGGTTATGATTTAAATGTATAGTAGTTTTTCTGAAAAGGATCCTTTTTCACCTGTTAATTATAATTATTCTGATATAATTGAAATTCACAATGAAGACTCTGAATTTCAACAGATTCAAGTATTTGAACACCCTTTTTTCGGAAGAATCCTTGCTCTTGACGGGGTAACGCAGCTAACTACAAAAGACGAATTTTTTTATCATGAAATGTTAGTTCATCCTGCTATGTTTACCCACCCAAAACCCCAACAAGTTATAATTATTGGAGGTGGGGATGGTGGGAGTGTAAGAGAAGTTCTTAAACACCCATATGTAGAATCTGTTACTTTGGTTGAAATGGATATGAAAGTAATTGAAGTTTGTCAGAAATTCTTCCCTAAAATCAGTGAGTCAATTAATGATCCAAAAGTTCAAATCATATCTCAAGATGGTTTAAAATTTTTGCAAAATGATTCGTTTGCTTTCGATGTTGCAATAGTTGATTCGACAGATCCTATTGGTCCTGCAAAAGATCTTTTTTCTGAGTATTTTTATGCCCTCATTGATAAAAATTTAGATACTGATGGGATTTTTGTTACTCAATCAGAATCCCTCCTTTTTCATTTACCCCATGTAACAAGGGTCCAGCAAAACCTAAAAAATTTGTTTGCCTTAAGTTTTTGTTATACACAAGCTCTTTCTACTTATGCTGGTAACTGGTGGACTTTTTCTATTGCTTCTAAACGTTTTGATCCTAGACAAGTTTCACGGAAGGTTCAAGGAGAATTTAGATATTATTCTCCAGAAGTTCATATGAAAGCCTTTCTTCCTGATTCCATACAGGATGCTCTTGTTTCTGGAAAATTGGATTGGTAAAACTGCCTAGTTCTTTTATAATTTCGTTGTATTTAAAACATTAACGATAAGGCATACAGGACAATGACAGAATATTTGGAAAATCATAGACCTATATATTTAGATCACGCAGCTACTACTCCTTTAGACCCACTAGTGCTTGAAAAAATGCTGCCATACATGTCGGAAATGTATGCAAATCCTTCAAGTTTATATAGTATGGGCCAACAATCTAGAATAGCAGTTGATAATTCTCGAGAAAAAATTGCTTCTATATTAAATTGTCGCCCAACTGAAATTATATTTACTAGTGGTGGAACTGAGTCAGACAACACAGCAATTAAAGGTGGTTCGCAAGGATTAAGCCAACAGGGAAACCATATAATTACCTCTTCCATAGAACATCATGCGGTATTGAACACTTGTTATCAGATGCAAGATCAAGGATATGATACTACTTTTATTAAAGTTGGTAGTGATGGATTGGTTAATCCTCAGGATATACTGAATGCAATGACTGATAAAACTGTTTTAGTAAGTATTATGTATGTTAATAATGAAGTGGGAACAATTCAGCCGATAAAGGAAATTACCAAACTTGTTAAAGAAAAAGCAGATAGTTTAAATACTCGAGTGCTTGTGCACACAGATGCAGTACAAGCACCAGGATATTTGAGTCTTGATGTGGAAGACTTAGGTGTGGATTTGATGAGTTTATCTGCTCATAAATTTTATGGACCTAAGGGAGTAGGAATACTCTATAAAAAACGTAGAATTCCGTTTGTACCCTTGATTAGTGGTGGTGGACAGGAAAGTAATGATAGATCAGGAACTGAAAATGTACCTGGAATAATAGGGATTTCAGTTGCTTTAGATTTGGTTTCTAGTAAAATTGATGAAACTGTTTCAAAGGTTGAAGGTTTACAGTCTAGGCTAATGTCTGGCATAGAGGAAAGAATTCCCAAGGTAATTCTAAATGGCCACCGCACAAAAAGAGTAGTTAACAACTTGAATTATAGCTTTTCCGGAATTGAAGCAGAACCTGTTCTTCTTGGGCTTGATCTTAGTGGAGTTTATGCATCAAGTGGTAGTGCTTGTTCTACTGCAAGTCTTGAGCCCTCACATGTTCTTATGGCAATGGGGTTGAATGTTGAATTGGCTAGATCGAGCCTTAGATTCACACTAGGAGCAAATAATAACGAGAAAGATGTAGATTACGCTGTGAATTCTTTGGCATCAGTAATTGAACAACTTAGAAGCATGTCTTCTTTTGGAAGGTAATTTAATGAACATCAACTTTCATATACAAACAAGTAGAATTTATTTAATGCTAACTTGTCTTATTATAATGTTATTGAGTGGTGGTAATTTGTCTTGTGTAAGTGATGTAGATCCTGGTCAATGGGTCAGTGGACGTATTATGCGTATGAATGTAAAAAAAGTGGAGCGTGCTCCTGTAATTTCATATCAGGATCAAGATTCTTTATATCTAGTCAGTCCTTCTGATTCCCAATTGGAATTAGTATTGGTAAATGTTACTCTTGTTAATCATCGTTCTGCTAATGTTTCAATGTTTGTTGATGGTACATCTGCAGAATTATCTGGAGCAGGAGGAAAGTCGTACATTCCAATAGATCCTTTTACCCAAAGAGTTCCTTATAATAATTTGAGCGATCCTCCTCTAAATGTTTCACCCTTCATATGGGGGGTTTCTGAATTCCCTAAGGATTTTAAGATCAATGGGTGGCTTGTATTTGAGATTCCAAAAGGTGCTCCACTTCGAGGATTCAGATGGGAACAGGTTGACGTTCTTAGCGTGAGTGTACTTGAGAAAAATAATTGATAGATTGGTGACATTTTGATTTGCATTGTGTTTATAAAGTGTATTTACTTTTAGGTTTTTATTGTTAATACTAAATTGTTCTTAGTGAGGCTTACTTATATGTCAAATGAATCCCAAACAATGATAGAGGTTGAAGGGTTAACAAAGCTTTATGGTGATTTCATTGCCGTTACAAACCTTAACTTTTCAGTCAAAAGGGGAGAAATAGTTGGCCTTTTAGGGCCTAACGGATCTGGTAAAACAACAACTATGCGTATTTTGACTGGGTACATGCCACCTTCTGAAGGGATCGTAAAAATTGCTGGGTATGATGTCTTAAGTCATTCCCTTTCTGCTAGGGCAAAAATAGGATATTTACCTGAAACTGTTCCTCTTTATCAAGATATGGAGGTTGAAGAGTATTTAAGTTTTATGGGCGCTATGCGTGGAATGAATAATAACAAAATAAAAAATAGAATTGATGAAGTTGTTGATCAAGTTAGCATAGGGCATTATTTAGATACGCATATTGGAAAACTTTCAAAGGGGTATAAACAAAGAGTAGGTCTGGCGCAGGCGATATTACATGAGCCAGATGTATTGATTCTTGATGAGCCAACAATTGGAATTGATCCAATTCAAGTAGTTGAGACTCGCCAACTAATTAAAGAAATTGGAAAGGATCATACCCTACTTCTCTCCACCCATATCCTTCCTGAAGTTAGTGCTTTATGTGAACGTGTATTAATAATTCATGAAGGAAATTTAGTAGCTGAAGATACTCCAGAAAATCTAGGTGAAAAATTACGTGGTAGCGAAAAAGTTCAAGTCGATATTGATGGTCCAATTGCCGATGTTACTTCTTTTTTGAGATCACTTGATGGGATTACTGGTGTACGTCAAACTGAAATGGGTGAATTTGTTAGATATGTTATAGATGCGAGATCAGGAACTAGTTTACTTGAATCTTTGGCTAGTATGATCCTTCAACAAGGATGGAAATTATTGGGCTTAAGTTCAGTTTCTATGAGCCTTGAAGAAATTTTCTTACAGTTAACGTCTAGTGATTTCGAAGAAGAAAGAGAGTAAATCACATTTGAGAAACACATTTATTATTGCAAAGAAGGAATCTAAGGCATACTTTTCATCACCAATGGCTTATGTTATTGGTGCCGTTTTTTTGGCTCTAACGGGATATATGTTTGTGTCTAGTGTCAGCAACCCTTTTCCTGAAGCTACTATTAGAGGTTGGGTTGTTACAAGTACATTTATCTTTGTTCTGTGGTCTCCTGTTCTAACCATGAGGTTATTAGCTGAAGAACAAAAACTTGGAACCCTTGAGCTTTTAATGACTTCTCCAGTCAAAGATTATGAAGTTGTAATAGGAAAATATCTTGCAACACTCCTAATACTAATTGGAACACTATTTCCTACCATTTGGTATGTTATTCTTTTGTATTGGTTCGGAAACCCTGATTTATGGCCACTTCTCACATCCTATCTGGGGTTGATTCTTTTTGGGGGAGCCACTTTGGCAATAGGTTTATTGGCATCTTCATTAACAAGTAACCAAGTATTAGCTGCGGTGATGAGTTTTGGTTTGTTACTGTTACTGACTTTAACCAATAAAGCTGCACTTGTAACAGTTGGTTTATCTGCAACAATTCTAGAAGAAATTTCTTTGACTGCTCATTTTGATGATTTTGCTCGGGGAATAGTGGATATTGGTAATGTTACATATTATCTTAGCGTAATTGGGATTTTTGTGTTTTCAGCAATTCGCAGTCTAGAATCAAGGCGGTGGAGGTAGTTGTTTGAATAATAATGAGTCTCCTTCTCATTCTTCTGCAAATAGTCAACGATGGCAACGAATAACCGATATTCTTTCAGCTACAGCTTTGTTATTGACTATAATCGGAATTGTTTCATTCATACTTGGATTTCTTTTATATATTTGGGTTTCTGAACTAAGAACATTTGCCAATTGGCTGATGATTCTGAGTGCTGTTCTTCTTTTGATTGCTGCTTTTTCCTCTTTGGTACCTATAAGACATTTTCTTGCTGGACAACGAGGAAGATATGCTATCAATGCCTTAGCTATGCTAATAGCTGCTATTTTTATTGCTATATTGGTAAATTATCTTGGATACAAAGGGACCTTAAGATATGATCTTACGTCGAGTAGGCAATTTAGTTTATCATCTCAAACTATTCAGATTATTGATGATATTACTGAACCGGTTCACGCCACAGCATTTTTTATTCCTGATAAGACTGATGAGATTATTGAGCGACAGCGGACAGAGGATTTATTATCAGAGTATAAAAATCAATCAAATGGATTAATTACTTTTAAATTCATTGATCCTGATTCAGATCCTGCGTTTGCAAAAGAGAAAGGTGTTTCGCGATTCCCATCAATATTATTTGAAGCTAAAGATAGTGATGAGAGATATGTCCTCCCTATTCCTCCTGTCACAGAACAGGACATTACAAGTGCATTATTAGTAACTACAGGTTCAGATAGAAAGATGATCTATTTTCTACGAGGGCATGGCGAAAAATCTCCTTCAGAAATTCAGGAAAATGATGCTAATGCCATAGGTATGGCAGTGAGAGGAGTTTTATCCGATGGGTATGGTGTTGATGAATTAAACCTTAGTCAAAGTGGTTCAGTTCCTAAGGATGCAGCTGTAATAGTAGTTGCTGGCCCAAAAGGTAATATTCTTAGACAAGAAGCTGAGCTTCTTTCAAACTGGTTAAATAATGGTGGTAGAGCATTGTTTATGCTTGATCCTAATACTCCAGAAAGTTTCGTTAATGTTTTAAAGCCATGGGGTATTGCTGCAGGAGTAGGCACTATAGTTGATCCTGGTAGTTCTTTATATGAAGCCCCAAAGAATCCAATTATTCAACCTCGACAATATTCAGAGGAGTCCCGTATCACAGGATTTTTGGATGCTTCACTTTTGCCTCAAGCTTCTCCTGTTTCGATTATAGTTGATTCCAAAAAACTACCTCCATGGATAAATTATAGTAATCTTGCAAATTCATCTATTGCGAGCTGGGTTACTCTAGATGAAGAGAGACTGGAGTATACTCCTGGTTTAGATATAATTGGCCCGCATGCAATGGCATATTCTGTTGAGGCTGCTTCCCCTGTAAACATTGAGCCTTCTCTTGCAGAATTAAGTAAAACCTTTTTGATTGTTATTGGTGATTCGGATTTTGCATCGAACAAATATTATTCATACTCATCAAACAAAGATCTTTTTATTAATTCAATAAATTGGTTAGCTCAGGACTATGATTTAATTTCTATTCGGCCTAAAATTTACACATTCCGAAACTTAGTATTAACACGATCTGAATATAATTTTATTCGGTATTCAAGTTGGTTTCTTTTACCATCTATAGTAGGTCTTGCAGCTTTATTGGCTTGGTGGCAAAGGCGTTAGTTGGAGGGATTTACTGATATCTAATGAATATAAGAACAACACTCGTATTAATTATAGCGCTTACTGTAATTGGTGGTATTGCATATTTCCAATCTCCTTTAAGTGATCGTGAGGATCCCAATCCATGGTTTTATTCCACTGAAATGGATGACGTAATAGAAGTTGAAATAATTGCCCAAGGAGAGAAGGAATCATTTATAAAATATCAGGGTGCATGGGTTTTTCAAGGAGAAGAATTGATTCCTATTGATTATGATAGGTGGGGCGGAATGACACTCTTGTTGAGTGGTCCTACTACTAGTAGAGTGCTTGCAGATGAAGTTCCTAGTTTATCTCGCTATGGTCTAAATAATCCTGCTAGAGTTTTTTCAGTTGGCCTTCGTGGAGATAGGCAAATTATATTGAAACTTGGTGATATTACGCCAGATGGATATCATTACTATGCAATGCAAGGTGATGATCCACATTTGTATTTAATTGATGATTTATGGGTGAATGTATTGTCCAAACTTGCGACTGATCCACCATACCCACAATGGCTATACAAATTTTACCCTGATCAGGTTGTGTTTTTAAATGTTAAGGCTGGTGGAAACAAATCAGAATTTATTAAAGATGATGCAGGATGGAGATTTAGTGGTAAGGACCGATCTCAAATTGATTCTGAAAGATGGCATGAAATTGAACCAATACTTGGAGGACCAAGTCATATAAGAATAATTAAAGGTCAACTTGAGCCTGAAGACTTTCAAAAATATGGACTAGATGTTCCAAAAGGATCTATAAGAGTTGAATATAGACCTGAAGAATCTATTGAAAGTCTTAAGCGTTCTTTTGAAATGGAAATAGGATCTAAAACAGAAGACGGCACAAGTAGGTATGTTAAGGTTGTTGGTCAACCGTACTTACTTGAAATTGATCAAGATTGGTATGGGAAAATTGAATTATTGGCAATAGACCCTCCGTATGCCTCACCAACTACTGATATCTAGTAGCAGTTATTTGTTTTTTGTGGAGTTTCGATTTGAAGGCTGAAATAATTGCAATTGGTAATGAATTAGTTATTGGAGATACTCAGGATACCAATTCTGCATATTTATCTTCACAATTGATTGAATTAGGAATTGAAGTAAACAGTATTAAAATTATTCCAGACGAAATAAATGTCATTGTTGAAGCGATTAATTCTTCATACATAAAAAGCGATATAATTTTGATAACTGGTGGACTTGGCCCAACAGAAGATGATTTAACTAGATATGCTGTTGCCAAGGCTTTGAAAGAAGAACAATATATTTCTCCGATCCTAAGAGAAACCATAACTCAATACTTTAAAACTAGAAATATTGAGATGCCTGAATCAAACCTTAGTCAATCGATGATTATTCCAAGTGCTGAAATAATTCCTAATGAAGTTGGAACTGCTCCAGGATGGTGGATCGAAAGGGATAAAAAAATATTAATTACAATGCCAGGTGTTCCTTCAGAATTATATGAAATGTGGGGGAATTGTATACGAGAAAAATTACAGTTAAAAAATAATGATCTTAATATTGTAATTCGAACAATTAAAACATTCGGTAGATCTGAATCAAGTATTGCTGAGGAGATATTTGATTTATTTGGAAGTCAAAATCCCAGCTTAGGTATCTATGTAAAACCTGATGGTGTTCATCTTCGTATTATGGGTAAAGATAAATCTAAAGCGAAAGCTATAAATTTAGTCAAAAACTTTGAGGAACAAATTGTATCAGTTTTAAAACCCGATATTTGGGGGTTTGATGATGATACTTTGGAACAAAAACTTTGCGATTGGATGAAGCATTATGGACTTAAATTATCTATTATGGAATCTTGTACTGGAGGTTTATTGTCCGATACTATAACTTCAATAGAAGGAAGTTCTAAATATTTCAAGGGTGGAGTGGTTTCTTATTCTACTGAAAGTAAAATATTGTTGGGTGCGAATTCTGATGTAATTAATGAATATGGAGTTATTAGTCCTCAGGTTGCACAAGAAATGTCAAAAGCTGTTCGGGTTTTTTTTGATACTGATATCGGTATTGGAATTACAGGTGTTCTAGGTGAAGCACCTGTAGATGGAAATCAACCAGGTGTAGCTTATATTAATATTTCTTCCTCTTCGCATTCCAGAGATTGGGTTATGGATTTCAGAAGGAATAGATCAATTATGAAGAGACGAGCTGTAAGCAGTACTATATTTCAATTTCTTCTATTTTTAAACGAATATATTAACGATAACAAACTGGACACAAAATAGGCTTGAATTTATACTTGTCATTCTGGTCTATTTCTGTCGAAAGTAATGTGTTTCTCTTGAGGAGGGCCCCGTGGTAAAAGTGGGTATATTAAATGTAACTGGTTATGCTGGTGTAGAACTTGCTCGAATTATTGCTACTCATCCAGAAGCTGAACTTGTTTCAGTAACGGGTCGAAGTGAAGCAGGTAAAAAATTAGCAGAAGTATTTCCTCATCTTAGTCAATATGATATGACGATCGAGTCCGAGATTACAAAGAGCATTGATGTGGTTTTTTCAGCTTTACCCCATAAGGCGAGTGCTGAAGCATGCCAGTATTACTATGAGCAAGGTGTAAAAGTAATAGATATTAGTGCAGATTTCCGACTGAAGGATTTATCAGTTTATGAATCTTGGTATGATGTTACGCATCCATGCCCACAACATATCGAAGATGCTGTTTATGGTCTTCCAGAACTGCATAAAACCGAGATTAAAGCTGCTGATTTAATTGCAAATCCAGGTTGTTATCCTACAAGTGCAATTCTTGCATTAGCTCCTGCTATTAAAGCAGGAATTATAGAGGACGATATTATTGTTGATAGTAAATCCGGAGTATCAGGTGCAGGCAGAGCGTTAAGTTTAAATACTCACTTTTCTGAAGTAAATGAAAGTGTGCATGCATATTCCATTGATGGTCATCGTCACCTTCCAGAAATTACCCAAGAATTGAATCCACTTAATGATTCTTCCAATCTTAGGATAACTTTCTTGCCTCATTTAATTCCTATGACACGAGGAATTCTTAGCACTTGTTATGTTTCCTTAAAAACCGATTCACTTCCTTCGACTAGGACTAATGAGTATTTGAGGGAAATTTATAATGATTTTTATGAAAATGAACCTTTCACAAAAGTTGTTGATGGATCTCCAAGAACAAAACATACTCTTGGTAATAATGATTGCCTAGTATATCCTTGGATTGATGAAAGAACCAACCGACTTATTTCAGTAGGTTGTTTAGATAATTTAGTAAAAGGTGCGGCAGGTCAAGCAATACAAAATATGAATCTTATGTTTGATTTACCAGAGGATCTTGGTATTGAATCGCTAGCTGTTTACCCTTAATACAGTTTATAATTAATTAAGACCTTTCTTTCAATTCAGGTTTCATATGGCCCCATCGTCTAGCGGCCTAGGACGCCACCCTTTCAAGGTGGAGATCGCGGGTTCGAATCCCGCTGGGGTCACCAAAAACAAAATAAACGAACCAATGAGGTATTTTTCGTTAATTAATATAATTACCTAGATTAGGAATTTCTTTGGATAAATTCTAATGCTTCTTGAGAATGATCCTCAGGAGGAGACTCGTCTATTAAATGTTGAATGTGTCCGTCACTTCCTATTATGAAGGTAACTCTTTTATAAGATCCCCTTCTTTCATCATATACACCAAAGGCTTTTGCCATCTGATGAGCTGGAGCACCGGCACCCATTTGAAACTCTACTCCGCAATGTTCTCCAAAAGCTTTTTGAGCGAAGTATAGATCTGCACTAGAAGCAATGATTTCAACATCTTGTTCTTTAAAGGAACTATAGTTTTGTTGGAACCCAACAATTTCTCTTTCTCAGCCTCCTGTAAAAGCTGCTGGATAAAATGCTAATATAAATCTTTTTCCTAATAAGTCTTTAAGATGAATTTCTTCTCGACCTTGCCGAAAACTAACATCTGGAATAGCTGATCCTTTTTCTAAAAGTTCTTCCATAAAACTATCTCCCATAAAATTTGATAATTTTGATAATAAAGAAAATTCTTAATATTTTTGTTATTTTATATCACTATGAATTTAATACCAACAATTGTTTATTTTTTAATAGATATTGTTATTATAAAAGTTATTTTTTCTTTGTTATCCATTGATCATGATCAGCAATATCCCTATCTAAAATAAGTCGGAATAGGAATGTTTTTATTATTGATTGACACCTTGGAAGAGATTCATTGTTTGCTAATAATCGTTTGATTACAATTAGTATTAGAATGGTAAAGGTATGTATTTGAAGTTGTACTTGCATTCCAGTCACAATTGCAATTATGGGAGCAGTAACAAAACTTAGCATAATCCATGGTGCGATATTTTTCCTTATGTACCATCCCCATAAAAAAGCTATTATGATTATAGTTATCATTTGTGGGACTAACCAAAAAGCTAAAAAAGTTCCCATTGAAGTAGACAATCCTCTTCCGCCCTTTAATTTTATAAATATTGACCAATTATGTCCCATTACAACGCAAATACTTGCAAATACTTGAATAGTGAGATCGAATTCTAGTAGGTTCAATGTAAGTATTGGAAATGTTCCTTTTACAATGCCATCAAAGAAACTAACAACAGCAAATCCTTTCTTTCCCAATATATTTCCAGCATTCGATGCTCCAATATTTCCTGAACCAATCTTACGGATATCAATATTCCTATAATATTTTGATATAAGAAGTGCTGTGGGGATACTTCCTATTAAATAAGAAATTACTGCTGTAAGTAAAAGAATAAACATCAGAAACTATGATAATTTTCTATTTGTATTTAATCGAGATATTAGTTCAATCCCGTTATCCAAAGGAGGTCCTGCATCTCCAGGATAAATTTCCTCAGGATTTCCTGAAGCATGAAAATCACTACCGCCTAAGGGTATCAAGTTGAATTTATTACAAATTTTTAATAGTTTTTCTATTTGATAAGAACTATATCTACCATAATAAACGTCCATCCCAATTAATCCATGTGGGATTAATTCCTGAATTATAGAATCTAAATTTGGGATATCTAATGGATGAGCAATTGCTGATAAACCGTTATATTTTTGAATCATTTTTGCAGCATCAATTGTTAATAGTTTTTTTCTTGGAACATAAGCTGGAGCATGATTTCCTATATATTTATCAAATGCTTCAAAGTTGTATTTCACGTAACCTTTTTCCATTAATGCTCTAGCAATATGTGGGCGAGCTACCGCATCATTGGCAAGACTTCTCACTCTTTCCCATGTGATTAATAATCCCATATCTTGTAAATTTTCAACTATTTTTTTGGTGCGAATTTCTCTTTCATTTCTGAGATTAGACAAATCTTTTTGGAAATCTGAATTATCAACACTTATTCCATAACCTAATAGATGAATTTCAACATTCTTTGTTTCTGTGGATAATTCAATGCCTGGTATAATAGTTAACTGTTCAAGCTGACCCACCGTGTTCTGAGCTTCTTTTAATCCATTAGTTGTATCATGGTCAGTGATAGATATGATTTTAAGTTTTTTTGATTTTATTAGAATAATAAGTTCTGATGGCGAAAGAGTTCCGTCAGAAGAATTTGTATGTAAATGAAGATCTACCTGATGTTGCATAATTTACCTCTATGTCAGCAACATACGAATTTTGAGAAGAAAGATAATTGCAAATTAGTTTGCAATTTCAACTGTTCGGGTTTCTCTAATTACGACTACTCTAATCTGTCCAGGATAAACAAGACTTTCTTGGATTTTCTTTGTAACTTCATTTGCAAGATTTGCAGCTCCAATGTCATCAATCTCTTCGGGTTTTACCATAATCCGAACTTCTCTTCCGGCTTGGATTGCAAAAGATTTTTCTATTCCAGTAAAGCTATTTGCTACGGCTTCTAATTCTTCTAAACGTTTAGTATATCTTTCAACTGTATCTTTTCTTGCTCCTGGACGGGCAGAACTTATAGCATCAGCAGCTACTACTATAAAAGCTTCTACTGAACCTTTTTCATGGTCGTGATGTTCTTCGATGGCACGCTTAACAGGGTCTGAAATGCCATATTTTGCGGCCATGTCTGCACCAATTTCAGCATGAGGACCTTCAAATTCATGACTTAATGCTTTACCAATATCGTGTAACAATGCTCCAGTTTTTGATATTTCTATGTCTGCTCCACATTCGGCAGCAAGTGTACCCGCAATTAATGATGCTTCTATGCAATGTCTCAAAACGTTGCTTCCGTAACTTGTACGAAATTTAAGTCTTCCCAATAATTTGATTAATTCCGGATGTAATCCTCTTACTCCAGATTCGAAAACGGCTTGCTCACCTGCATCTTTTATAATAGTTTCAATTTCAATGGTTGCTTTTTCTACTGCTTCTTCGATTTTTGCAGGATGTATTCGACCATCTTCAACCAATTTCGATAAAGCTATGCGAGCAGTTTCTCTGCGTATGGGGTCAAATGATGATACGCTCACAGCTTCAGGTGTGTCATCGATAATCAAATCTACTCCTGTGGCTTGCTCAATGGCTCTTATGTTTCTTCCTTCCCTTCCGATTAATCGACCCTTCATTTCATCGTTTGGAAGTTCAACCTTTGATAAGCTTGATTCAGAAACTACATCTACTGCCAGCTTCTCTACTGCCAATGCCAAATGCATTTTAGCTTTTTTATCCGTTTCTTCCTTATAATCTTGTTCTAGATCATAATAACGCTTAGCTAAAACATGTTCCATTTCAGCATTTGCTTTTTGTAAAATGGCGTCTTTTGCTTCGGTAATGGTTAAGCTACTAATTCTTTCAAGTTCAGTGGTGTGCCGAGATTCGAGTTCGTTAACTTGAGATTCTTTTTCTTCAATCTCTGCTTTTTGCGATTTGAGTGTTTCTTCTCTTTGATCTAACTCTAAAATTTTTCTCTCTAATGTCTCTTCTCGGTTTATTATTCGACTTTCTTGTTGCTGAACTTCACTTTTTCGTTCTCTTATTTCTGTATCTGTTTCTGATTTAAGCCGAATGCTTTCTTCTTTTATCTCTAGTAGAATAGTTGCTCTGTTATTTTCTGCTTCTTGAACGATTTGCTTAACTTGCAACTCCGCTAGTGCCCTTTGGCGTCCTAACACAGTTGATCTCAAGTAGAAGCCAACCGAAGCTCCAATACCTAACGACGCCAGGGCAGAGAGTAGCAAAATTGCCACCCACAATACTCCTGACACTGTTCGTACCACCTTTCTGTTTGTACATAAATGACTTTATAGCAGTCAATTAACCAATAATAAGTAACTTGTTATGATTGAGTCAAGAAAATTCCTGAAGATTTATTTATGGTTGAGTTTTTTCTTTATGGATCTGAACAATCACGCATATATCCACAGTTGTTACATTTAATTTTGCAATGAATTGAGATCATTTCAAAATTACAGCGTTCGCATACTATATTTTTGTTATTTATTTCAACTTTAGCATCCAATAACAAGGTCAAAGAATCAAAAGATTCATTTTCAATATTTACATGCATGGGATTTGACCTTGTTATTCATCATCACTTGTAGGCTCGATATCCAGTTGTAACTGCTTTGTAGCATCCTCTTCTGTATTTAATTCTTCTTCGGCTTTAATTTCTGTTGTAGGTTGATTTTCCGTATTCTGAACTTCAGTGCTTGGGGTTGTAGCCCAAGATTGAGGCCCAAGAATTGACATGGCAGTTATTCTGTCTTTATCTTCTGGCCTCATAATCCATACGCCTTTTGCGTATCTACCATATGTTCCTACTTCACTAAGGCTTACCCGTTGAATTTGAGCTTTTGCACTTGCTATTACCAATTCCTCATCGCCTTCCACAACAATAGCGGCTGTTACAGGGCCAGTTTTAGGAGTTATTTTACAGGCAATTACCCCAGAACCACCTCTTCCTTGACGTCTGTAATTTTCCAACTTTGACATTTTCCCAAATCCATTTTGTGTAGCTGTGAATAATTTGCCATCTGGCTTTGCAATATCCATTGCTATCACTCTATCATTACCCTTTAAGCGAATTGCTCTTACGCCTCCAGCTGCCCTAGACCTAAGGACAAGTTGTGATACACCGAAGCATAAGGACATGCCATTTTCAGTTATCACAATAACTTCTGAATCATCATCAGCAATTATTGCAGATATCAGTTCATCTTCTTTCCCAAGATTTTTCATTGCAAAGATGCCGTTACTTCGGATGGATGAAAACTGACTAAGTGGCACCCTTTTTACTTGACCCAATTTGGTGCTTAGAACTAAGTACCCATCTTTTTTCAGGTCTGGGAATGATACTAACGCCGTAATTTTATCCCCTTCAGGAAGTGCAGGGATTAAAACTGCTAGTGGAGTGCCACGAGTTGTTCGTGATATATCTGGATTAATTTCATACGATCGAGTTGAGAAAACCTGTCCCCTACTTGTAAAGAATAATAAAGTATCGTGAGTGTCACTTACCAAAAGATGTTGAACAATATCGTCATCTTTTGTAGTTCTCATGCCTACAACACCCTTTCCACCGCGATGTTGCATCTTGTAGGTATTAAGAGGTATACGTTTAATATACCCATTTTGGCTTAAAGTTATTACCACATCTTGGTGTGGTTCTAATTGTTCCCGACTATATTCAGTTGCCTCTTCGCCTAAAACTTCTGTTTTTCTTTTGTCTCCAAACTTTTCTCTTATTTTTTTTGTTTCTTCTTGTACTACTTCAAGTATTTTTTCTGAACTAGATAGTAGCTCCCGCAAGGAATTTATTAAGGTTGTAAGTTCTTCAAATTCATCCTGCAGACGCTTAGTGTCCAATCCAGTAAGTCGTCGAAGTTGCATTTCAAGTATTGCTTGGGCCTGTTCTTCGCTAAGGGAGAGTTGATTTACAAGGCTAGTTTTTGCCTCGTCAGTATTTTCAGCATTACGGATTAAATCTATTACTAAGTCAATTTGATCAATTGCCTTTAAGAGACCTTCTACTATGTGTGCTCGGGATTCTGCTTTTTCAAGGTCATATTCTGCTCGTCGACGAACAACTTCACTACGGAAATCTATAAAATGTCCTATAGCTTCACGAATATTCAACACTTTGGGCTGATTATCAACTAAGGCAAGCATATTCATATTGAATGAACTTTGTAGTGCAGTGTGTTTATATAGGTTGTTTAATACTATTTCGGGTTGAGCTGATCCACGAAGTTCTATGACGATTCTAAGACCTTGCCTGTCAGATTCATCTCTAACTTCAGAAATCCCATCAATTTTTTTATCTTTGGCAAGGATTGCAATTCGTTCAACTAAGCTTGCTTTATTTACCTGATAGGGAATTTCTGTGACGACAATTTGATTTCGATCAGTTCGTTTTCCTGCGGATTGCACTTCAGCTTTTGCTCTAACTAAAACTCTCCCGCGTCCAGTTCGATACATTTCCTTAATGCCTTCACTTGTAGTTCCAGCCATTATAATTCCACCGGTTGGGAAATCTGGGCCCTTAACAAATCGTAGCAAATCTTCGACAGTTGCGTCAGGGTTTTCCAATTGATAATTGATTGCATTACAAATTTCCCGAAGATTATGAGGTGGTATTGAAGTTGCCATTCCAACAGCAATTCCTGATGCACCATTTACTAAAAGATTTGGGATCATTGAAGGCAGGACGGTTGGTTCTTGCAAGGAATCGTCAAAATTGAGTGAGAAATTTACTGTATTACGGTCTAAATCTGCTAACATTTGAGTTGAAATATCACGAAGTCGAGCTTCTGTGTAGCGCATTGCAGCAGGAGGATCATTATCAATTGAACCAAAATTCCCCTGACCTTCCACTAACGGATAACGCATGGAAAATTCTTGAGCCATTCGGACCATAGCATCATAAACTGAAGTATCACCATGAGGGTGATACTTTCCTAGAACTTCCCCTACTAATCGTGCGCTTTTCTTATATGCACTTCCAGGATTCATAGAAAGCTCATCCATAGCGAATAATATTCTTCTTTGGACTGGTTTAAGGCCATCTCGGACATCAGGTAGTGCTCGAGATACTATTACACTCATTGCATAATCAAGGTAAGCACTTCGTAATTCTGCTTCAATACGCCTTGGCTCTATTTTCCCTATCTCTGATACCATTGATAACTCCTTAGATCAGTATTCCAGAAAATAAAATATTGATTTATACATCCAGGTTCTGAACTTCTTTTGCGTAAGTCATTATGAATTCTTTTCGTGGCTGTACTTCTGCACCCATTAATCGGTCAAATTCAATTGCAACTTGCGAAGAAGCATCTTCTGCATCATCCATGGTGACTTGTAAAAGAGTTCTAGTTGTAGTGTCAAGTGTGGTGTTCCAAAGTTGATCGGGATTCATTTCCCCCAAACCTTTGTATCTTTGAATTCCTACTCGTTTTCCTTCAAGTTCTTTTAATACATCTGCTCGTTCAGCTTCAGAATAGACATAACGTATATTTCTGCCATTTTGCAATTTATAAAGTGGAGGTTGTGCAATATATAAGTGACCATTTTCAATAAGAGGGCGCATGTTATGAAAAAAGAATGTAAGCAGTAATGTCCTTATATGCGACCCGTCAACATCCGCATCTGTCATAATAATTACTCTATGATATCTAAGTTTTTTAAGATCAAAGTCCTCTCCAAAACCTGCACCAATTGCACTTATTAGGACGCGAATTTGTTCATGAGAAAGTAATTTTTCTAATCGTGCCTTTTCAGTTTGCATGAATTGATTATTTGCAGTGGCTGCATCGACACCATTGCCGTTTTCTGGCATTTCGACTTTATTTCGACCACCAGGAAAGAGAACTTTTTCAATATTTAGAATTTTTCCTCGTAATGGGAGAATGGCCTGAAATCGTCTGTCTCTGCCCATTTTTGCTGAACCGCCAGCTGATTCTCCTTCCACTATAAATACTTCACTTTTTTCTGGGTCTTTCTCTGAGCAATCTGCAAGCTTACCTGGTAATCCAGACCCGTCAAGTGCATTCTTTCGTATTACAAGTTCTCTGGCTTTTCTTGCTGCTTCTCGTGCTCTTTGTGCTAGGACACAACGTTCAACTATTTTTTTTGCTTCATTTGGATGATCTTCTAAATAAATAGTTAATGCTTTTGATACTACATTTTCAACAGCAGGACGAATGTCTGCATTCCCTAGCTTTGCTTTGGTTTGACCTTCAAATTGAGGATCAATGAGTTTTACAGAAAGAACTGCAGTTAGGCCTTCCCTTACATCCTCGCCTGTTAATTGAGACTGATCGTCCTTCACAAGTTTTTGTTTACGACTGTAATCATTAAGTACGCGAGTCAATGCTGCCCTGAAGCCGGTTACATGAGTGCCACCTTCTGGTGTATTAATGCAGTTTGCAAAAGAAAGGCAATTTTCAGATACATTCGTAGTGTATTGCAGAGCAACGTCTACTTGTGTAGTTCCAATGTGATCAGATATGGAAACAGTTGGATGAAGTGTTTCGCGACCTTCATCTATTTCATCTACCATACTAACGATCCCACCCTCGAACATGTATGAGCTTTTCTCATCAGCTTCTTCATGAGTAAAAGTTAATCTGAGTCCAGGATTCAAGTAGGCCATTTCTTTAAATCGTTGACTTAAGACAGAAGCATCAAATTCGGTGGTATCAAAAATAGAATCATCTGGTATAAAAGAAATTTTTGTTCCTTGGCCAGTAGCACTTCCTAAATTTTCTATAGAACCCACTGGTTTTCCATGATCAAACTCTTGTTGATATAATTGTCCTTCTCTTTGGACTTCAACTTTTAGATATTTACTTAAGAAATTAACTACTGAAGCACCTACACCATGAAGACCTCCAGAAACTTGATATCCCCCACTGCCGAATTTTCCTCCGGCATGTAAGGTTGTCATAACAGTTTCTAGGGCAGATACACCAGTTACTTTATGGATTTCAACTGGGATACCCCTACCATTATCTTCAACAGTTACTGTACCGTTGTTTGCGATAGAAATAATTGTGTGATCACAGTGTCCTGCCATAGCTTCATCCACTGCATTATCTACTATCTCATAAACAAGATGATGTAAGCCTCTTTGGTCAGTGCTTCCAATGTACATGCCTGGACGGCGTCTAACGGCTTCTAGCCCTTCAAGAACTTGAATTTGATCTGCGGTATACTGAGAGGTAACTTCCTGTCGTGATCGAGTAGCCACTTTTCTGACCCTCACTTTCGAGAGGCTTTCGCCTCGTATTCATTAGGTGTTTTAGTAGATATTATGAATATCAACATTTTGTTAATATTTCATATTCAAAACACATTTGTATTATACCAAATTTTATAAGGTTAGAAAAGCTTTTTTTAGGTTTATTTAGCTTAAAAATAATCCCTTGGGAAAAATAGCTTAAATAAAGTACGTAAAGATAATTGTTAGGTGCTATTTAACCATGTAACATCACCAAATAAATTTTGATTACTATTTTGTTCCCTGAAGATTTTGTATTCATCTTTAGAATCTTGGATCGTAGTAGTTTCTCCATGTCCTGGCAACACAATTGTATCTGATTCTAAATTGAATAGCTTTGTTGTTATGCTAGAAAGGATCTGATTAAAATCTTCTGATGAACCGGTTCTTCCTGGTCCTCCTGGGAATAACGTATCTCCAGAAAATAAATGCTTATCAAGAAGATAGCATGTTGATCCAGGCGTATGTCCTGGAGTTATTATTGCTGTAACTTGCAGTGTACCTATAGTTATGTGTTCATCTTTAGTGAAAAGATTAATTGTAGCATTATTTTCTGGCAGTTTATCTTCATCGGTTTTTCCTACACCAATAGAAGCTTTATTGAATTTATTTCTTAATTCTTTAAAGCCTTCTAAGTGATCAAAATGATTGTGTGTTATAAGTATATGTTCTACATCTGTACCTTCACATTCACGTATTATTTTTTCATACTCAATAGGTGCGTCAATAATGGCACTAGAATTTGTAGTCTTGCAGACTATAATGTAGCAGTTGTTTGCATATGGACTTGCCACAATTTTGTGAATCCGTTTTCGGTCATCTTCGTAGAATATAGACATACAGTTCACTCCTAGTTGAAATTTTCAAAATAGTATACATTAAACTTTGTTTTTCTCATCTTTCGAAATGACAATTTTCATAGTGTAACATTAATAATTTTAATTTAAGGATCATCGAATGTTAAACATAGGGGTTTTAGCTATAAATCCTGAAATTGCTTCAGAATATATTAATTCTATAAAGTCTTGGGAAGCAAATGCATTTCACATGACTTTGGAAAATTATAATTCAGAGATTAGCGAGTCAATCAATGGAATTGTTATTGGTGGATCAACTATTGTTTCAGGTAATTTGTATGGAATTGAAAGTTCAGAAATCGTGCCATCTGATGACTATGACAAAACTTCAATTGAAGTTTTGAAGAAAGCGTTAGAAAAAAATATTCCTATACTAGGAATCTGTAGAGGTATGCACTTACTAAATATTGCAATGGGTGGCACTTTAATACAAGATTTATCTCGTCACAGTCATGCGTCTTTAGAAGAACCTTTCTATCATCACATATGGATTTCTCCAGGTAGCAAACTTGCTACGGTTTTAGGTTCAGGCGGTCAAGTTCGGGTGAATAGCTTGCATTTTAAGGGGTTTCGAGAAGCTCAAAAAGCCCAACGATTGATCGCTTCAGCATACTCTGTAGATGATTTTCTCATTGAAGGAATTGAAAGTCCTGAACATAAATTTGTTTTAGGTATTCAGTGTTCTCCTGAACGGCAAGAAGAAGTGCCTCGTCAATTCCAGCAGTTGTTTGAAGCATTAGTTTATTTTTCTGGATTACAGTAAAAATTTAATATGGTAAATCTTAATAAAGAAAAAATTAAATTAATAACTTTTGATTTGTATAATACTTTAGCCAGATTCTGGCCGCCAGTAGAGGAAATTCAAGTTCTTGCATGTAGTCGTCTTGGAGTGAAGGTTTCTCAAACAAATATTAGTTCTGGTTATTTGCTTGCTGATACATTTATGGCTAAAGAAAATGCAATATATCCCGTTAGAGATCGCCAACGAGAAGAAAGAAAAATTTTTTTTAATAAGTATGAGCAAATAATATTGCAAGGTGCAGGAATTGAGTCCGATCTTCAATTTGCAGATCTTGTTTGGAAGGAAATTCAAAAAATTCCTTATGCATTAAAATTATTTGATGATGTCATACCTGTACTAGAGCAACTTCGTTTGCTGGGATATAAGTTAATTATATTATCTAATGTAGATCGTAATTCGGACGAATTAATGGATTTCTTAGGATTAAGAGGGCAGTTGGATTATTTTTTAACTTCAAGAGATATTGGAGCAGACAAACCCCATTCCCCAATATTTTTAGAATCTCTTAAACTCGCAAATGTTAAACCTTTCGAAGCTATTCATATTGGTGATCAGTTTGATACTGATATTTTAGGTGCTAGAAAGGTTGGTATGAATACAATTCTTATTGACCGTAGGAATGAATATCGTAATTTCAATCCATTGCCTAATGAAATTCGAAATAATGTTGATATTATTCAGTCATTAAATGAATTGTTGTTAGTTTTAAACTAATTTAAATCGAATTCGCAATATTTTACTTAGTTAAAAATATAAGATGCTACTGCTGTATCAATAATATCGACAATAGGTTCAGGGTAAAGCCCAATGAAGATTGTTGCTGCTAACATAATTAAAACAAATGTAGATAATGTTTTGGTTGTGTAAATTTTAGTTGATGAGATAGGATCACTCACATACATTTCCTTTATGACTCGTAAGTAATAGTAAAGAGAAATCACTGATGCTGTTGCAGCAATCCCTGCAAGCCATAGCATATCTTCTTTAGCAGTGGCAGCAAACAGATAGAATTTTGTCGTAAATCCTGCAAAGAATGGTAATCCTGCAAGAGAAAATAATGATGCAGTTATGCATATGGCTGCTAATGGATTTCGTTTTGCAATTCCAGCATAATCTTGAATTTGATCAGATAAAACATTGTTATGGATTATAATAATTGAACTAAAAACCAGCATGCTGGTAGCTGCGTAACCTGTCATGTGTAATATTAACCCGCTTGAGCCTAATGATGAAGCACATATAATTCCCATTAACATATATCCACTTTGCCCAATACTGGAGTATGCAAGCATTCTCTTAATGTTACTTTGAACAATAGCCAGTATATTCCCACTGACCATTGTAATAGCTGCAATTATTGAAATTGTAGGTTTCCATAGTTCGATTTTCGGAAGAAAAGTTTGTGAGAATAGGGTTAATACTAATGCAAAGATAGCTATTTTTGATCCTATGGCGATTAGTGCGGTTATTGGTAATGGAGCACCTTCATAAACGTCAGGAGCCCACATATGAAATGGAATAATTGCAAGCTTGAAACCAAAACCAGCGCCTATCATTGAAAGTGCTAAGAGTATTCGTAGATTGGAATCTATAGATGACAGAGCGGTTTCAATACCACTGAATGATGTTGTGCCTGAGATTCCGTATATAAGAACTAAGCCATAAAGCAAAAGGCCTGAGGAAAAGGCTCCTAATAATATGTATTTGATTGCTGCTTCATTTGATTTAAGATCTTTTTTAGCTATTGCTACGAGAACATAAAGACTAAAACTCATCAATTCGATTGATATATAAGCTGTTATTAATTCTCGAGCTGAGACAAGCAGCATCATTCCAACAAGCGAAAGAAGTATAATTGCATAATATTCCCCAGTGTTGATGTTATAAGATTTGGTATATGTGATAGATATTAAAGAAATCCCAATAACAATTGCCATCAAAAGAATTTTGAAGAATGTAGTATATGAGTTTATTGCTAGAATACCTTCGAATATTTCGGTTTCTTTACCTGAAAGTAACCATAATGAGAAGATCATGATTATGAAAACACCTAACGATGTTAGTCTTCCAAGAAAATCAGAAGATTTTGAAGGTTTGAAAAGATCAATACTAAAAACTACTATAGCTAAACTTGCGATTAGCAATTCAGGGGATAGTAACCTTATGCTTTCTGTATTCACGATCTGTTAAACCCCGCTTACTCTTATTATAAATTGTTCGATTCCTGAATTAATAACTGTCATCATCGGCCATGGAAATAGTCCAATAACAACTATGCAGAGTGTAAGAATTAATATTGGAAGAGTTTCAATTTTTGAAAAATCTCTGAGGTTTTCCCATTGGACATCAACAGGGCCAAAAAATACTTTTGAAACTAAACGTAGTATGTATATAGCTGTAATTGCTGCACCTATAATTGCTAAAATTGCAATTAATGGCGATGATTGAAATAAACCTATGAATATTAATAGTTCGGCAACAAATCCACTTAATCCTGGTAATCCGAGTGAGGTAAGGCCCGCTACAGTAAAAAATCCTGCTGCAAGAGGCATTCGCTTTGCTAAACCTTCAAGTACTTGGATATCTCTTGTGTGAGTTTGACCGTAAATAAATCCTACTAGAGCGAAAAATAGTGCAGTCATTATTCCATGTGAAACCATTTGAAGGATAGCACCATTAAAACCAGTAGGATTTAATGCTGCTAATCCTAGTAAAACATACCCCATGTGACTAACACTGGAATACCCAATTACATATTTGAGATCTTGTTGTGCTAACGCACTTACAGATCCATAGAGGACATTTACAATTCCTAATCCCATAAATAATGGTGCCCAATATATTGCGCCTTCTGGAAGGAGCAATATGCCAATCTGCAGTATTCCAAATGCACCTAATTTCATCAATACTCCAGCATGTAGCATACTAACAGCTGTTGGTGCAGCGACATGGCCATCTGGAGACCAAGTATGAAATGGCCATAAGCCAGCTAGTATTCCAAATCCAATCATAAAGAATGGGAAAAAAATCAACTGAAAATCTCGATCATAATTAGCATTTATAAGAATATTCATATCCATTGTGAATTTTCCAAGGTTTTCAGCTCCCTCAACCCATAATGCTAATATTCCGACCCATACTAAAATGCTTCCTGCAACAAGGTAGAGAGTCAATTTCATAGCTCCGTATTCTTTAGTTCTAATAAACGATACAAAGTCAGAACTACTTCCCCATACAGCAATTAAGAGATACATAGGTACTACAGCAAGTTCATAGAAGAAAAAGAAGAAAAAGAGATCTTGTGACAAAAATACGCCATAGACTCCACCAACCAAAAGCATTAACCAGAAAAAGAAATGATTAGGCCGTATTTCTAAATTCCGAGAAACTAAAACGCTTGAGAAGAATATAACTGCATTTAATAACACGAGTGTGCTCGTAGGGCCTGACACACTAAGATTCAGATTTATTCCTAAAGATGGAAGCCACGCAATAGAGGTTGAGAAAACCTCAAGTGTTTTGTCGGAAAGAGCTACCGAAAATAAATAAATACCTAGGATCAATCCTATAAAGGCAATTACCATTGCATAGTTTCTAGTGTAAATGGGATCATTATCTTTAAAGAAAAGTAAAAACAAGGACCCTACTGAAGGAAGAAGTATTATCAATAATAAAATGTTGTTATCAAGGAATTCCATTTAGTATGTATTTCCTTTGTAAGTGTTGGGCGATTTTTTTAGGTTCATAATACAAACCGCCATATAATATTTAAAGCTGCTAAACTTATAACTCCAAATGTCATTCCTAAAGCATAGTTGTACATTTTTCCTGTTTGGAGATAACGGAAAATGCTGCTTAAATGACTCAAAACATTTGCTGAACCATCGACCATTTTGTCATTAACAAATTGCCTGTCGAATAATGCAGTTATTTTTCCAAGCGATAAGACAATGGTGTTAATAAACCACTGATACATAGTATCGAAATAAAATGTATTGCGAATTGGATTTTGAAGTGATTGGGATTTAATAACGATGGATAGTACTGGTATAGATTTACCTTTTGATAGATTCCAAGATATTAATAATCCAATAATTGCAATTAATATAGAAATTATTGTTATTGGGTGAAGAAGGTTTATAGCATGTGTGCTCTTTTGAGTTAGAAACATGCTGAATCCATCATATTTCCCGAATGAGAACAATAACAATCCTGATATAGTAGTTAGGGTTGTGAAGATAAAGATTGGTAAGAGCATCAATTTTGGAGACTCATGAGCTGTGGAGCTTGACTGTGATTGCCTACCAAAAAATACATAGAAAAATAGTCTTCCTAAGTAGCAAGCTTTCAGAAAAGCAATGAATAACCCTATTGCCAATAAGGTTATTCCATATTCATGATTTAATGCTTCTAAAATTCCTTCTTTGCTGAAAAAACCTCCAAGAGGTGGAATCCCAATTAAAGAAAGGCTGCTTAGACCAAAGCAGAAGGCAGTTATGGGCATTTTGTTTCTCAATCCACCAAGGTTGCGAATATCGGTTTCACCTGAACCATGAGTTATACTTCCAGCACCCAAGAATAAAGCCGCCTTAGCAAACCCATGCATTATTAAGTGAAACATGCCCGGAACAATCCCTCCGCAACTCAACGCAATCATCATGAATGCCAAATCAGTAATTGTTGAATAAGCAAGAATCTTTTTTAAATCTGTCATAACCAAGGCTATGATTCCACCTAGTAGAGCAGTAATACACGCCAATGTAAGGAGAATTATCATGCTGATTTCAGATAATTGAAAAAGTGGAAGACATCGTGCGATTAAGTAAACTCCTGCTACAACCATTGTAGCAGCGTGAATTAAAGCACTTACCGGTGTTGGTCCTTCCATAGCGTCTGGTAACCAGATATGAAAAGGGAATTGAGCCGATTTACCTAAAGCACCAAGAAGTATTAATAATGTAGAGAGTGTAATTGTAGTTTGATCGATTGCTCCATTAGAGGCGGCAGTAAAAATTTCTGAAAGATTAAAAGTTTGCGTTTCATTGAATAGCAACACTATTCCAATTAGAAGCCCCACATCACCAATACGAGTGGTAATAAAAGCTTTTTTTGCAGCTTCAGCTGCAGAACGTTTTTCCCACCAGAATCCAATTAGCAGGTAAGAACAAGCTCCCACAAGTTCCCATGCAATATAGATTAATATCAGGTTATTAGCGAGCACCAAAGTGATCATTGCTGCAAGAAATAAACTATGGACAGCGAAATACCAGTTAAATCGTGGGTCATTTTCCATGTATACTAATGAATACAATTGAACACCAGCAGCGGTTAAAGTAATTAACCCAAGCATTGTGACAGTTAATGGATCCAGAGTTATGCCCCACATTAAAATTGCTTCTTTTGTTTCCAGCCAAGTTATTTCGAATGATAATGTCCCGTCTTGGAGTAGTGTATTAGCTACAAAAACGAATGCGATGAAGCCAACTATAGTGGCAGTAAGTGTAATTAAAGGTAATTTTCGGGATGCATTCCGCCCCAAGGCAACTATCATAAATGCAATTACACTTGAAATTGGAATTATCCAAGCTGCGGTGCCCATTAATAACTCCCCAATTCCTTTAGAAAGGTAGTATACTTACGAATTTTTCTGTAAAACCGTTGTGATTTTTTCATGTTGCTACCATTTCATCCGATTTGCTTCATCAAGATTTGCATTGGATTGTTGACTGTAAAGTCTTAAAATTATTGCTAACGCCAGACCAAATTCCGCTGCAGCAATGGTGATTACAAAAATTGCAATAATTTGGCCTGTGATTCCAGAAGCATCTATGTGAGTAGCATAAGCAACAGCATTAATCGTAACCGCATTCAAAATTAATTCTATTGACATAAGAACTAAGACAGCATGTCTTCTTGCAAGAACACCATAAACTCCAATGGAAAAAAGTACTGCGCTCAATAATTCAAAATAAATTAATTCCATTTGAAATTCCTGTTGTGTATTTGTTTAATCATCTCTTCCAACTACAATTGCTCCGATCAGTGCTACTAATAAAACTAGGGAAGCTACTTCAAAAGGAATGAGCCATTTTGTAAAAAGTTCATGGCCCAATGTTCTTAAGTTTGATTCAGTTAAAGATTGCCCTCCAAGAGTCTCTTGAAGGAAAGGGGTGATGATAACACCAAGTAATAAAACGGAGACGACAATTGCAACTGGACGTTGGACTGCATCTTTAATCGAGGAGAATTCATCTACTCTTGTTAGCATAAGTGCAAACAACAAAACAATTGTTATGGCTCCCCCGTAAATTAATATTTGAACCAATGCCAAAAATTCTGCTAGTAATAATATAAAAATACCAGCTACGGAACCTAATGTGATTAGTAAATAGAGAGTCGCATGCCCAACATTTTTTGTTGAAACTACTCCTAGAGCACCAAATAGTACCATCGCAGATATTATGGTGAATACTATTACTTCTCCACTCATTTATACTTCCTTTTGCTCTTCTTCTATTTTAGTTTCAGGAGCTTTTTTGCTAGCAGCCTTACCTTTAGCTATTGGAGGAGTCCATGAAGATTCTTTTTGGTATTTTTTCCCCATTTCTAAGAGAGCAGAAAGATCGATCCTTCTTCCATTTCGTTCAAAAGTACTTAATTCATGTTCATAAGACATTTCAATTGCATCAAAATTACATACTTCAACACATATGTTACAAAGTATGCATCGACCAAGGTTAATTTCAAACGACTCTACAATTTTTCTTCTTGGGCTTTTCTCCTCAGCATATAAGGGATTATCTCCCATTGTTGCAGTCATACATTGAGTTGGGCAGTTTCGGATACAAACCATGCAACCTACGCAGTAAGGTTCACTTATGTCAAAATCCCAAGTTAATGCAGGAAATCCCATATAACGCTCATGAATAGGAGCATGCACTTTCGGATATTGTGCAGTAATGGGTTTTCGTAGACTTGTTTTTATAGTAACAATTAGTCCTTTAATTCCACTAAACACGTCGAACCTCGCTTGATGATATTAGTATAATTTCTGGTGGCTGACTGATTTTTCGTTTTTTATATGTAAACATGATCAAAAGTATTGATGCAATTCCAATAAAACCAAGAATCCACAATGACCAACTGTAATATATAAATACTGCAGTCAAAACAAAATTGGCAAATGAAAGTGGAACTAATCCTTTCCAGCCAACTTCCATGAGTTGATCAATTCTAAGTCTTGGATAAGTACCTCTGATCCAGAAAATTATACTTATAACAATAAATATTTTTATGAATAACCATATTATTCCTGGTAACCATGGACCTAACCAACCACCTAAGAATAATAGAGATACTAAAGTAGCAAACAAAAACGTATTAAAGTACTCTGCAAGGTAAAAAATTGACCAATGAGCACCACTATATTCTACAAATGGACCACCTACTAATTCTGACTCTGCATGATAAATATCAAATGGTGTTCTTCCTAATTCGGCTAAGGCTGCAATAAAAAATAAAGCTAATCCCAAAGGTTGGAACAAAACATATGCTACTGATGATTGAGCTTTTACTATTTCTATTAGGTTAAGTGAGTCAGCTAACATTGCAATGGTTAGTGCAGTAACAATTATAGGAATTTCATAACTTATTAATTGTGCTGTAGAACGAAGTGCACCTAACACACTATATTTGTTTGCTGAACTCCATCCAGCCATAATCAGACCAACGATGGATAATGTTGAACATGCTAGTACGAATAAAAGACCAAGCTCCATTTCTTGGATCACTAATGAAGGAGTAAATGGAATTACTGTCCAAACTACAAAACTAGGAACAAAGACAACAATTGGAGCTAACCAATATAAAGTTTTGTCAGTTTCACTTGGAATTAAATCTTCTTTAGTAACAAGTTTGATAGCATCTGCAATAGTTTGGAGAATTCCGAATGGTCCAACACGCATGGGGCCAATTCGCATTTGAATTCTTGCTAGTAATTTTCGCTCATACCAAATCATAGCAAGTACTACAACTGAAAGAAAACCAAATAAAGTACTAGCTCCTAAGGCCTTGAGAAAAATATCATTTTGACCAGAAAATAAAAGTGCTATAAATGCTGCAACAATTGCTGAAGAAACTAGAGTTAATTGTACTATTACTTTCATCTATCTACTTCTCCAAGAACTATATCCAGTGATCCTAAGATCATGACTACATCAGCAACATATGAACCTACTGACATTTTTCTTAGGGCTTGAAGATTGGCAAATGATGGTGCTCTTACTTTAACTCTATAAGGTTTATCTCCTCCGTCACTAACGAGATATACGCCTAGATCACCTCTAGGATTTTCAACTCGAGCGAAAGATTCACCTTTTGGGGGTCTAGGGATTAATCGGATACCTGAGGCTTTTGTTTCGCCTTTATCTGGCAAAAGTTGTAATAACTGGTAGATAATTTTTATTGATTCTCTCATTTCAGCAATGCGAATCACATACCTATCCCAAGTATCTCCAGTTACACCTATAGGTAGATTAAAATCAACTTCATCATATAATGAATATGGTTCTGTAAACCTTATGTCTTCTGCAATTCCTGAAGCTCGAAGACATGGACCGGTAAGTCCAAATTCTAAGGCGTCGGTACCATTTATGATTCCGATGTCTCTACTTCGTGAAAGAAATACTTCATTGAGTGTTAATAGTTGATCGCATTCTTCAACTGATTTTTCGAGCTTAGGCAACATTTCTCTAAGCTGTTTTTGAAATCCATTAGGAGGTTCTTCTCTTAATCCACCGATTTGGATGTAGTTATGCATCATACGTGCACCAGTCACTGATTGGAAAAAATCTTGAATTCTTTCTCTTTCCCTAAATCCGTACATTATAGGTGTCATAGCTCCTGCATCGAGGCCCATAGTTCCATAGAAAAGCATATGACTAGATATTCTGTTTAATTCACAAAGGATCATTCGAACATAATCGGCTCTCTTAGGAATTTCTATCTCCATGAGTTTTTCAACAGCTAAACAGAAAGCCATTTCATTGTTTAAATTACTTAAATAATCTAAACGATCAAATAGAGTAATAACTTGAGGATAAATTTCACTTTCTGAAATTTTTTCTGATCCCCTGTGCAGATAACCTATGTGTGGTTCTAGTTCAACTACACGTTCTCCGTCTACCCAAAGCACCATTCTGAAAACACCATGAGTAGATGGGTGCTGAGGACCCATATTAACCATAATATCTACAGATTCTAAATCCTTTGTTTTTTCACTTGACATTTACCACTCCGAATATTCATGGAAGGGAAATGATTTTCTGCCAGGGTACCCTTCGAAACCTTCCCATAATAGTAATGGCTTTAGATTTCCATGGCCTTCAAATTCAATCCCAAATAATTCATAACCTTCTCGCTCAAACCAATCAGCACTTTTCCAAATCGAAATTACAGATTTTACAATAGGATTGGAGTAGGTGGTCGTTGTTTTTAAAGTAAGTTTATGTCTGTGAAGTCTAGACCAAATATGATAAACAATTTCAAAATACTCTTCATAGTCCACGACCGAAAGACATCGGAGATAGTCAAAAGCAAATTCCTCAGACTGGCGTAATTTTTGTGCAGCTTCCTGAATTTGTTCTGATGGAACACTTAATACGATTTCATCAATTGATTGTGAAATAGTCACATCAGGGACTAGATTTTGTTTTCCAAGTAATTGTAGAAGTGCAGCTTCTGAAGGTCTTAGTTTTGATACTTCTGTCTCTTTAGAATCTTCTAGATTTTCTTCAGGAGAATTATCATTCTGCTCTACCATAATCTTTTGTATCCTTTTGAATCTTATTTTGTAATTGCATAAGTCCATCAAGAAGAGCCTCTGGTCTAGGAGGACAACCAGGTATATAAACGTCTACAGGAACGATATGATCCACTCCCATTACAACTGAATATGATTTGTAATAGGGGCCGCCATTACTTGCACAGCTACCCATAGCAATTACCCATTTTGGTTCTGGCATTTGTTCATAAATTAAACGAATTGGTTCGGCCATTTTCTTGACAACGGTTCCAGCTACAATCATAACGTCAGATTGTCGTGGTGAAGGCCAGGTAACTACTCCAAACCTGTCGAAATCATGATCTGCCATATACGTTGACATCATTTCAATAGCACAGCATGCAAGTCCAAAAGTTAGTGGCCAGAGAGAATTTTTTCTGGCCAAATTAATTAATTCATCTAATTTTGCCGTTATTAAGCCAGGTCCAGCGTTTCTCAATGGGCTAGGAGGAGGAATATTTCCAGAATTTTGAATGTGTTTTGGTGGACCAAGAACACTTCCTTGTTCCCATTTTATCGGCTTAAGAGGAATGTTGAATTCACTAGAATTATTTTCTTCATTTATTTCCATTTCAACATTCCTTTTTTCCAACTATAGACAATTCCAAATAATAATATAGCTATGAAAAACACCATTTCGTAAAATACCCAAGGACTCATCGTTATTGGCTCCATAAAAACTAAAATCCAAGGGAGTAAAAACACCGCTTCAACATCAAAAATTAAAAATAAAATTGCAAATATGTAGTATCTCATATGTATTTGAGACCATGAGAAAGGACTTGCAGGAATTCCACATTCAAAAGGAAGTGCTTTTTCCAGTGTCTTTTTCTTAGGAGCAAGTAGGAAATTAGCGACGAGCATCATGCCTATCGCTAGGATTCCTATAAATGTTACAAGAATAACGGCTGAGTACTTTAATGCCAGATCTTCAGTCATTGATTATATTCCATGAAAACTTGATAGTAACACTAACATTCGATACCTCAAGTGTAAAGAATCACAAAGAATTACGGTTGACATTATTTAATGTAGAGATTGATAATCGCCACAATATGTTTTCGTATTTGGAGGATGAAGAGATGGTTGAACTTAGGAGGAATCGAAGGCTTGCTAAAGGAGTTTCAATAGCAGGAGTGGGTATTGCTCAGTTCGGAGCATTTCCTGCAAAAACTACTCGGGATATTTTTTCTGAAGCTGTTCAGGATCTCTTGAACAGGAGTGAATATGGATTAAATATAAGTGATATTCAGTGTGGATATATCGGAAATTTTTCTGCTGATCGATTTGAAGGACAAGCACATTTGGGTTCAATACTATCTGATTGGATAGGATTAACCCCAACACCATTTACAAGAGTAGAGAATGGATGTGCTAGTAGTGGTAGTGCACTTCGAGAAGGAGTTATGGCTATTGCTTCAGGTTTATATGATATTGTTTTGGTTGGTGGTGTAGAAAAGATGACATCTGTTCCAACTATGGAAGCAACAGATAACCTAGCGTCTGTTGCGGATAGTTTATATGAGGTTCCTGCAGGATTTACATTTCCAGGAATATATGCTTCGGTTGCAAAAGCTCATATGGACCGATATGAGACCAATCTTGAACACTTAATGAAGGTAAGCATAAAAAATCATCATAACGGGTCATTAAATCCAAAAGCTCAATTTAATATGCCGCTAGAGGAACTGATGCAACAGAGAATCGATTGGGCTAAAGAAAGAAGTGCAGAGATTCCTCACTGGAATGATGCAAATGAGTTTTTAAATGATTTGATGGCTAATCCGTGGATAGCATGGCCTTTAAGATTGTTTGATTGTGCACCTATCACAGATGGTGCTGCTTGTGCTCTTTTGGTATCAAGTGATCTATCTAGGCATTTTACGGATACACCAGTAAATATTATTGGGATAGGACAAGCTACTGGTCGCCCGCTTCATGATGCAGAGGATTTGACATCATTTGGTGCTACTCGTTCAGCATCCAAGGAGGCATATGATATGGCTGGCATAAACCCAAATCAAATTCAACTTGCAGAAGTCCATGATTGCTTTACGATTGCAGAAATTATAGCAATGGAGGATCTTGGTCTTTTTACTCCGGGAGATGCTTCCAGAGCTGTGGATGATGGACGAACTTCTTTGAATGGAGAGTTGCCAATAAATACGTCTGGAGGATTGAAAGCAAAAGGACATCCAGTAGGAGCATCAGGTGTAGCTCAGGCAGCAGAGGTTTTTCTCCAACTTTCTGGTAAAGCTGAATTAAGACAGGTTCAACAAAAAGGTTTGAATCTTGCTCTTTCTCAAAGTGTTGGTGGTGCTGGTGGAACTAGTGTTGTGACTATATATGAAAGAGGTTAAATATTGTGCTTGATTTAAATAAATCTTTTTCGTCAGCTTCATTCTATGAGTATTTGATAAACGAAATGCTTATGGGAACTCGTTGTAATAATTGTGGTGATTTATCTATAAGACCTCGTCCAATTTGTTTTAAATGTCATAGTCAGGTATTAGAATGGGTTCAATTCAGTGGATTTGGAAGTTTATCAACTTTTACCATAATTGCTATTCCACCTACTATCATGGTGAATCGTGGGTTTAGCAGAGATAATACTTATTGCAGTGGAATTGTAACCTTGGAGGAAGGTCCTAGAGTTAGTGGATTTATTTCTGGAGTTGATTGTAATAATCCTGATACTATTGAGATAGGTTTGAGCGTTAAAGTGGATTTTTCCAATATGTGGGAAGATTTACCTACGGTTATGTTTGTTCCTAGATGATTGGTTGATATCTATAGGATATTTGGTAAAAAATTACCTACTAAGAAGGCTAACATAGCAGCAAATCCACCAATTATTGAAATTTCCAAACCTTTTCTTAATGGAGATAAATTTGCGATTTTCCCTGTTCCAAAACCTAGAGCAAATAATCCTACTAATGAAACTAAAATAGCTATGGGTATTGCTCTTTTAGTTGAGAACATAATATGAGGAATTATTGGAATGATAGCTCCAATAACAAATGAAATTCCCATTGTTAAAGCATCTTTTAATGATTCATTTACTATATCTGAATCGACAGAAAGAGTTTCAAGATAAGCTTTTGAACTTAAGTATGATCCAGTTGACATTGATATAGTTCCTGCAATAGCTGCTGCCGTAGCAGCTACAATGATTATGGATTTTTCAGAACCTGCAACAGCTATTGAAGTTGCTAATGCAACAGTGCTTAAAATGCCGTCTTGCATTCCGAAAACGAATTCTTTGATCCTAATATTAGTCATTTGGTTAATTTCCTAAGAAGTAATAGATCTTTATAAATTACTATTGTGAACGAATTAATTATTCTACTGAAATTAGGAAGTGATAATAATCTTGTCCTCCATATACAAGTTCTATTTCAACATTTGGGTAAGCAGAAGATATAGAATTAAAAATTTTATTTGAGATTTTTTCTGATAACTCTCCTCCCCAGTACAAGGTTATCAGTTCTGGGTTGGTACTAATAGCTTGTTCGAGTAGTTTGATCATTGTTTCATTAAGTGTTGTATTTGTAGTTTGTAATTTTCCGTTAATGAATCCCATATATTCACCTGCATTAACTTGAAAATTATCTATTTCCGCATCCCGTATAGCTGTAACTATTTCTCCGGAGGTTACTTGTTCAATACTTTTAGACATATTAAAACAATTATCGATTAATTCATTTTCTGTTGAATAACCAATAATTGCTGCTATTCCTTCAGGAATATTTTTTGTTGGTACAACCTGAATGTCTTTTTCCGATAAAGTTTTTGCTTGTATTGCTGCTGGTATTACGTTTGAATTATTGGTTAATATAATCCCAGAATTTGAATGCATTGAATTTATAACATCCAAAAACTCTTGAACACTTGGATTATGCGTTTGCCCCCCATTAATAATATAATCACTCCCTAATTCTTTAAAGATTTTCTCAAGTCCTTTACCATTAACTACTGATATAACTGGGATATCTTTTTCAATAATCTGAACTTCGTGGGAATCAAGAAATTCTTCATGTTGGTCATCCATATTTTGGATATTAATTTCAGATACAATGCCAAATAATTTCGCAATTTTTACAAGAGTATCGGGTTTTTCAGAATGAGCATGAACTCTTTGTAATGTATGATCGCCAATAACGACTATTGAATTTGAAATTTCATCTAGTGCTACTTTTATTTCGTTGTCATTTAGGTTTTCGCCACTAATTAGAAATTGAGTGCAAAAACCAAACTCTAATAATTTTGATTGTTCAAAAAAACTATTATCAATTTTTCCAGCTACTCTATAAATGGGGATTGTTTGTTGATTTGGATCAATTTTTGAAATCAAACGCCAAATTCCGTCTAGTATTACTAGGAATCCCTGTCCACCAGCATCAACAACCCCAGCTTTTTTCAAAATAGGCAAGAGATCTGGTGTAGATTCTAATGTTTTTACACCATCGAGTATTGAATTTTGAAATAACGTAAATAAATTTATTTCTCCTGAATCGAATGACTTGTTTATGGAATCACTAACTCCTTTCATTACAGTTAACATTGTGCCTTCTACCGGATTACTTACCGCTTGATATGATGAAATAGTAGCTTGTTTGAATGCTTCATTTAGCGAGCTAGCATTTATTTCTAAGTTTTTACTCAAAGAAGAGCAAAATCCCCGTATAAATTGAGAAAGAATAACACCACTATTTCCTCTGGCTCCTAATAATGCTCCTCTATTTACAATTTCTAATAATGATTTGGAATCATCTATAGGACTCGAATCAACTTCTTTCTCAATAGATTTCAATGTAAGCAACATGTTTATGCCAGTGTCACCGTCAGGTACGGGAAAAACATTGAGTAAGTTTATATCTTCGTAATTTCTTTCCATATTTCTTATGGCATGTTCTAGTGTTATCAATAATGTTTCTCGATGTAAGGTAATATTTGATTGATATATTTTCATTTTATTTAAAACTTTCTTAATTGCTTATGAAGTCTATGATATGGTATCATCAGTGATTGATGTATATCTAAGAGGTTACATGATTATGGCAAAATGTGAAATTTGTGGAAAAATTCCTGGCTTTGGAAACAACGTTAGTCATTCAAAGCGTAGAACAAAAACAATGTGGGGCTTGAATGTTCATAAATCTACAATGATGGTTGCTGGAAAAAGAGTGAGCGTAAAAGCCTGTACAAGGTGTATTAGGAACCAGTATAAAGAGACACGTATTAAAACAAGGACAAGTGTATAATAATTCTTTAAGTTTTTATAAAACTGATTTCCTTAGTTCCTCTATAGAATCGCTAGTTGGTTTCAAATTATTAAATACTGCAGAACCAGCAACAATCATGTTAGCACCAGCTTCAACGGTGAGTTTTGCTGTGTCTGTATTAATTCCTCCATCAACCTCTAAAATGGTTGAAAGTCCAAGTTCATTGATTGATTTTCTTATTTCCTTAATTTTTGAAAGCACTGAAGGGATAAAAGATTGAGATGGCAAACCTGGATAAACTGTCATAGCTAAAATTAAATCAACATCTTTTAACATATCAATAATATTTTTTGCTGAAGTATCAGGATTTATAGCAATTCCCGCTTGAATATCAAGTTTTTTTATTTCTGATACGGTTTTTTTAATATTATTACAAGCTTCAAAATGTACCGTTATATTACTTGCTCCTGCATCAGCAATCTTTTTAAGGAGTGGGTCAGGATTTTTTACCATCATATGAATATCAAGAAAAATTGATGAACGCTTTCGAAGTGCTTCGATAGTTAATATTCCGTATGCGATATTTGGAACAAAATGTCCATCCATCATGTCTATATGTATTCCGTCGATGCCAGCCTCTATTGCTTCTTCTACATCATCCCACAATGAACCTGGGTCAGCTGATAATATTGATGGCACAAGATAGAGTTTAGAATTCGAAGACATAAAATAACCTTTCTAATTGCATATAGGAATATTTATAAACTTCTAATTGCTAAGATTAATTCTTCAACCGAGAAAACACCTTCCAATTTATGTACTATATTACCGTTAACGTCAATAAGGAATACCCAAGGTTCGGAAGGGATTTTCCAGGCAAGTGATTGTGCTGTCGATTCGAGCTTTCCATTTTGTCGTGCGATTTCAAGATCCCATGGTTCAATATGAATAAATATTATATTGTCGTAGAGTTTGGAAGCTTGATTTACAGACTGTGTCATGGGAACACAAGCTTTTGACTGACAAAAACCTGGAGATGAGAATGCAATCACTATTGGCTTTTGCATTGCTAAGGCTTTTTCAACAGTAAATTCATACAAATTTTTGTTTATTGGCTCCAAGGTAGAAATTTTTCTTAAATCCTTGATGGTGTTTATTGTTGGATTGTTTGTGAAAGGAGGACTTGAGCCTATAGAGGGTGTAGCAGTTGAATCCTTTACTTCTATAAACATATTACCATTAACTATCTCAGGAAATTCTTTACTTTCTATTGAAAATGATACTTCCCAATACCCTGATTTTGAGAAATAGATATTATTGACTACATATAAAGAAAAATTTTCAGAGTGGTGATGTGTCGATTCATTTGAATGACCATGATCGTCAGTAGAAATTATGGTATATTTGGCAGTCTTATATTGTACTAGATCCTCTATATTTTCATCAGCTTCAACGTGCTGGAAAGAAACGGTTATATATGCATCGTTAATCAATTCACCTTCATGACTCAAAAGTTTAAAAGCTATCCTGTTTGGACCTAAACCAATTTCAGAAACTGTTAGTATTCCTGAGGCAAAATTATTATATGAGAGTTCATTTGCCTCTTTAAGACAAGCGAAATTAAACGATGATGAGAGAACTATTAGAATAAGTATTTTAATTACATGTTTAATCATTAGTTAATTATATTGTTATTTTTCTGATGCACTCAAGTTTTTTGAAATTTCTATGAGTTTGTGGAACTGAATTAGAATTGTGTTAAACTACTGCCGTTAAGCTACCATCGATAATGATAAAGAGGAGGGGAAAATTATGATGCCATTAGAGGGATATCGATTGCTTGATCTTTCGAGATTACAACCAGGACCATCAGGTACTCATGTTCTCGCAGATATGGGAATGGAAGTAGTAAAAGTTGAAGAAACCGAACCAAGAGGAGGAATGGGGAGAGATGTTTTAACACCAGTTATTCCAACTCCAGAAACAGAAGTTTTGTATTCTGCTTACAATGCTTTTGCAAGAAACAAAAAAAGCATTGCAATTAATCTTCGTACTGATGAAGGTCGTGAAGCCTTGTACAAATTAGTTGAATCTGCTGATGCGTTTATTGAAGGATATAGGCCAGGTGTAATGAAGAGGTTGGGTTGTGATTATGAGACTCTCAGTAAGATAAACCCCCGATTAGTTTATTGTAGTCTTTCAGGATATGGACAAGATAGTCCGTATGTGGATTTACCTGGACATGATCCGAACTACTGTTCGATTGCGGGTCAACTTTCATTGCAACGTGATGAAAATGGAACTCCTGTTGGTAATGGGATACCTATGGCCGATGTTGCAGGAGGAGTACATGCAGCAATGGGGATAATGGCTGCTTTGATGGCAAGAGAAAAAACAGGTAGAGGCCAATATATAGATGTTACATTAACACATAGTGTTATGTCTTGGATGGTTAGTGCGACAGCTAATTTCTTCCGTGATGGCCCAAAACCTCGAGTAAGTGAACAAATGGGCGTTCTAAAGTGCAGGGATGGAAAATTTTTAACAGTTTCTAATGCTGAAACTCACTTTTGGGTAAATTTCTGTACAGCTATCGGACATGAAGAATTTATTCCACTTCATAAAGCTAGTGATCAAAATCCTGAAGAATTTAGCTCAATGGTCAAGCAGGTTAAAGAATTGTTCCTAACTAAAGATCGAGATGAGTGGTTTAAGATTTTAGCAGACGCAGAAACCTGTGTAGCTCCAATACTTGAACTTGATGAGTTATTTGATAATCCTGCAAATCAACATAGAGGTATGCTTCTTGAATTGAATCATCCCACTATCGGTGATGTAAAACAGCTTGGCCCTGTAATTCAATTTAGTGATACACCATTTGAGTTTCGTAATTTTGCCCCTGTTTTGGGACAAGATACGGTTGAATTACTACAAGAAGTTGGTTACGATTCTGCAAAAATAGATCAGTTAATTGATTCAAGTGCTGTTAAAGCCTGGGATCACAAACTTAATTCTTGAAAAATATTAAATTGATATCATCTTTGTTGGCTTAACTGAAATATTTCTTACTAATTGAAAAAGTTAGGCCAACTAAGTTTTAGGATGTATTGATGTGACAGAAATAGCTCCTAAAGTACATAGAATACCTAATATAAACGGAAGTAATGCTGTTTTAATTGAAGACAAAAAAATGGTATTAGTCGATACTGGTGTTGCTGGTAATGGAGACACCATAATTTCATATATTAAGGAAATAGGCAGGAAACCTGAGGATTTAGGGTGGATAGTTGTTACGCATTTTCACTATGATCATTCAGGTAGTGCTGATGAATTAAGTAAGCTTACTGGAGCAAATATTGTTGCTCACCTTGATGAAACCATAGAAACTTCTGAAGGTAAAAAATTTTTACTAAAAGGCAATGAAAATACTGGAACTGGACCCCCATGGTGGTATAGAACACTTTTTGGAAATCGGATAATTCGTTCGAATAGAAAGAAAAAAGGCACTCAAAAACGTTTTGATTACATTGATACTGAAATTCATCAAACTGTTAACCATGGTGACATAATTCCAGTTTTGGGAGGCCTAAGAATTCTTCATACTCCTGGTCATACTCCTGGGAGTATTTGCCCTATTTTGGAAGGAAGAAAAATGATTTTTCTTGGTGATTCTGTACTGAATAACAGAATTCGTTTAAGCAGACCTTTAACTTGGGATCGGAGAAAACGAAAACAGTTAGATGTTTCACTTAGGTCTTTGAGGGACGAACAAATTGAACATGCTTGCTTTGGGCATGGGCCTCCTTTAATGGATGATGCTGAAGTAAGCATAAAAGCTCTTACTGAGCGACCGTATAACATTCCTACTTGGAGAATTGCATTAAAACATCGTTCCACCTTGAAGAGGTTTAGAGAAAGATCCAAACAACCAGGGCATTGGGAGGGTGGCATTGATTCGGAATAGGAAACCCATTCAAATTCTAGGATAATGTTTCTTCATATTCACTAATCTTATTTTCATTTTGAAGAGTAATACCTATATCATCTAAACCTTGCATAAGGCAATCTCGTCTGAACATGTCTGTAACAAAACTGACACTGAAACCATCAGTGTCAGTTAACTGAAGATTTTCAAGATCTACAGTTAATTCATACCCTTCTAATTTTGATTGAGCTTTTTCCATAAGTTTTTTAATTTCATTTTCAGGTAATACTATTGGCAACATACCGTTCTGAAAACAATTATTGAAGAAAATATCCGCAAAACTTGGTGCTAATATTACTTTGAATCCGTAATCTAATAGAGCCCATGGTGCATGCTCTCTTGAAGAACCGCTACCAAAATTTTTTCCGGCAACTAAAACTGTTGCGCCTTGATAATGTTTTTGATTCAGTTCAAATTCAGGGTTTGGATTCCCATCTGGCAAAAATCTCCATCCAGGTTGGGAAAATAAAAACTGCCCAAAACCTGTCCGTTCAATTCTTTTCAAATGTATTGCAGGAATTATTTGGTCCGTATCAACATTTTCTCTATCAAGAGCAGCAACAATTCCTGTTATTTTTATTAATGGTTCCATAAGATGCTCCTTATTGCTTTGAGACAGATAGTTATTTCCATTCTCTGACATCTACAAAATGGCCTGCAATAGCTGCAGCTGCAGCCATTTCTGGGCTTACTAAATGCGTTCTTCCACCAGGACCTTGTCTTCCTTCGAAATTTCTATTTGATGTTGATGCTGATCGTTCTCCTGGTTGAAGGATATCTGGATTCATTCCAAGACACATAGAGCATCCAGCTTCTCTCCATTCAAAACCAGCATTTTTAAATATGTCGTCAAGGCCTTCTTGTTCAGCTTTAAGCTTTACTGTAAACGATCCGGGAACAATTATTGCATTAACATTGGCATTTACCTTTTTGTCTTTAACTATTGAAGCTACAGATCGTAAATCTTCAATGCGTGAATTAGTACAAGAACCTATAAAAACCTTATCTAAAGTGATTTCTTTAATAGGTGTGTTTGGTTGAAGACCCATATATTCAAGAGCTCTCCGAGCAGCTGCTTTTTCGCTGTCATTGTTAAATGTTTCTGGATCAGGAACTATTCCTGAAACTGAAGTAACCATTCCAGGATTTGTTCCCCAACTGACAAATGGTGTGAGTTTACTTGCATCAATCTCAACTACCTTATCGAATTTAGCTCCTGGATCCGAAGCTAATGACTTCCATTTTTCTACTGCTGCATCAAAACTTTCTCCTTGAGGGACCTGCGGTTTATCTCTTAGATATTCAAAAGTAGTTTCATCAGGTGCAATCATGCCTGCTCTTGCTCCTGCTTCAATAGACATGTTACATACAGTCATTCTTCCAGCCATTGATAATGATCGAATTGCCTCACCTGTGTATTCAATCACATGTCCAACTCCACCACCAACTCCTATTTGCCCAATGATTGCAAGTATTAAATCTTTAGCGGTTACACCAAATGGCAGTGAACCATTTACTCGAATTTCCATGTTTTTTGGTTTTTGTTGAACCAGACATTGTGTAGCCAAAACATGTTCAACTTCAGATGTCCCGATACCTAGTGCAAAGGCGCCAAATGCACCATGTGTAGCAGTATGACTATCACCACATACTATTGTTTTTCCTGGTTGTGTGTAGCCTTGTTCTGGACCTATAACGTGGACAATACCTTGTCCTGAACTAAACATGTCAAAATATGTTATTCCAAATTCTTTTGCATTCATATCTAAGGTTTCTATTTGTTTTTTAGATATTTGATCAATTATAGGTAATGATCTATCGGTTGTAGGCACATTATGATCAACGGTAGCAACAGTTAGGTCTGGTCTTCGGACTTTACGACCTGCTAATCTTAGTCCTTCAAATGCTTGAGGTGAAGTAACCTCATGAACTAAATGTAAATCTATATATAATATGGTAGGTTTGCCTACTTCATCACTTACTATGTGGCTATTCCAAATTTTATCGAACATCGTTTGTGGTTGCATATTTAACTAAACTCCTAAAGTTTTCAATAAAAAATATTCTGCAGTGTAACGCTTATTACCGCTCTAAGCTAGCATGCGATTTAATGCATTCGTGTATGCTTTTGCACTTGCAAGAATAATATCTGTATCTGCTCCACGTCCAGAATATAATTGATCGTTATGATTTAGACGTACTGTCACATCTCCAACTGCATCTAGTTCACCAGTGATTGATCGGACACTGTACTCTTCAAGAGTTGGATGTATTCCTGCTACATTTGCAATAGCTCTGCATACTGCATCTACAGGACCGTTCCCATCACAAGTTTCGGTAAATTCTTTCCCCTCAGTATTAGTTAATGTGACTGTTGCAGATGGTTTTTTTCCTGACCCAGTGTGTATTTCTACATCTACTATTTGAAAATTATTAATTTGAGTAACTCTTCTTTGTTCTGCCATAAGGGCTTCTAGGTCACGATCTGTTATTTCACGTTTTTTGTCTGCCAGATCTTTAAATGCCAGGAAAGTTAGGTCAAGATCTTCGGAAGATAATTCATAACCCAATTCTTCAAGTCTAGCTCTTAGTCCTGCCCTACCACTAAGTTTTGCTAATACTAATGAGTTACTCGCTAGCCCAACAGAGGTTGGATCAATAATTTCATAGGTGCTTTTCTCTTTTAGTATTCCATCTTGGTGAATACCTGAAGCATGCCTGAATGCATTTAGTCCAACTATAGCCTTGTTGTTTTGTACTGCAAATCCAGTAATTTCACTTACTAATCGACTTGTACGTGTAAGTTGGGTTGTGTCTATATCAATGGTTACGCCAAAGTAATCCTTTCGTGTTGCTAGTGCCATAATAAATTCCTCAGTTGCAGCGTTACCAGCTCTCTCTCCTAAACCATTAATGCATCCTTCCACTTGTCGAGCACCAGCTTGAACTGCAGCTAGGCTATTAGCTACAGATAAGCCAAGATCGTTATGACAATGAACACTCAGTCGGGCCTTATCTATATTCTTCACATTTTTCTGTATATCTAGTAAGAGTTTTGCAAATTCACTTGGAATTGCATATCCAACAGTATCAGGAATGTTAACAGTAGTGGCTCCAGCGTCAATTACTGCTTCTAGTAAATCATAAAGATATTCTGGTTCTGTTCTCGTAGCATCCATGGGGGAAAACTCTACGTCATCAAGATATTTTTTTGCTCTTGTGACATTTGAAACGGCCATTTCCAATACTTCATCTTTGCTTCTGCGCAACATATGCATCATTTGAATGTCTGAACTTGAAAGAAAAACATGAATTCTTGGCTTTTTTGCATGTTGGACTGCTTCCCATGCTTTATCTACATCATTTGGATGAGCTCGTGCAAGTGATGCTATTATTGGTTCCCGAATTTCTTTTGCTATAGTTATTACAGCATCGAGATCACCAGGGGATGAAGCAGCAAATCCAGCTTCAATAATGTCGATACCGAGTCGTTCTAAATTCCGAGCAATTTCGAGTTTTTCTTGTGGATTCATCATGACACCAGCGGACTGTTCTCCATCTCGTAACGTGGTGTCGAATATGTATACTTTATCTCTAGGCATTTTTTTATTCCTCACAGAAATTATTAGCTTGAAACTCTTTGATAAAAATAAAGTTTCAAAGGGAACCGCATTCCACCGATTTGGAGTCATTACTCCTATGAGACCGGTGGATTACGGTTATTTCCTCTAAAATCTGTTTCATAGTTTGAATCATTAAGTTACCTTAAGTTTCTAGTATACTTATACAGTGTCTTGTAGCCAAGGCATCATATTTCTTAATTCTTTGCCAATTTTTTCAATAGGATGCTCTGCTTCTTGTGTACGAGCAGCCTCGAAACGTTTTAGTCCTTCGTCATTTTCCGCTATCCATTCCTTGGCGAATTCTCCATTTTGAATTGATGCAAGAACTTCTTTCATTCGTTCTTTAACTTCAGGACCAATAACTTTAGGTCCCCTAGTGTAATCACCATATTCTGCAGTTTCACTAACAGAATATCGCATATACTCCATTCCTCCTTGGTAAAGTAAATCAACGATTAGCTTTAATTCATGCATGCATTCAAAATAGGCACTTTCTGGTTGGTATCCTGCCTCCACGAGGGTTTCAAAACCCGCTTTTACCAGAGAAGTTACTCCACCACAAAGTACAGACTGCTCACCAAATAGATCAGTTTCAGTTTCTTCCTTGAAAGTGGTAAGAAGTATTCCTGCACGTGTACATCCAATACCTTTTCCATATGCCAATGCAATTTCGCTAGCATTCCCACTACTGTCTTGTTGGACAGCTAATAAACCAGGTACACCTAGTTGTCGTTGATATAATTGCCTAACTCTGTGGCCAGGTGCTTTTGGTGCAATCATGCTTACATCTACATATTCTGGAGGAGAGATTTGTTTGTAATGGATACTGAAACCATGAGCAAACATTATCGTTTTACCCTCAGAAAGATTAGGAGCAACGGATTCTGTATACAATTTTCGTTGCGTCATATCCGGAACAAGCATCATAATAATATCGCATGCTTTAGTTACTTCAGCAGAATCGTATACCCTTAGGCCTTCTGCTTCAGCTTTTTCCTTAGATTTACTTCCTGCATACAGCCCAACTAGAACATCTAATCCAGAATCTTTTAAATTAAGCGCGTGAGCATGTCCCTGACTCCCATAGCCTAAGATGCCAATTTTTTTATTTTGCAACAGTTCCAGATTAGCGTCAGAATCATAATAAAGTTTTGCCATTTAAATCTCCTTGATTACTAAGAAGGTGCTTCGAAAACAGGATTTATTAATCTTTCTTTCTCTGCTTCCTCCTCAGCTTTTCTTTTTTCCTCAGCTTTCTTTTTTCGAATCGATTTCACTGATTCTGTATCCCGTATCATTGCCAATCGTCCACTACGAATAATTTCTAATATTCCATATGGATTCATTAGCATATAAAAGGATTCAAGTTTGTCTTCATTCCCAGTTATTTCGATAATAATTGAATTCTGCCCTATATCGACAATTTTTGCACGAAAAACATTAGCTATTTGGATAATTTCGTTTCTTGTAGACGAAGTTGATTTAACTCGTACTAGAGACAGTTCACGCTGGACAATATTTTCGTTACTTAGATCATTAATTTGAACAACATCAACAAGTTTTTCCAGTTGTTTGCAAACCTGCTCAATTGTTTGAGCGTCACCAGCTACTACTAGTGACATCCTTGAGAGTTCCGGAGTTTCAGAATGACCAACTGCTAGACTGGTTATATTAAAACCCCTTCTTCGGATCATGCTAACTATTCTATTTAACACACCAGGGCGATCGTACATTAAGGCAACTACTGTTTGTTCTTCATGATTAGACATTTCAAACAACCTTTGTATCCGGATACTCTATTAATTGCTCTACTCCACCTCCTGGTGGAATGAATGGGTAGACATTTTCCTCTTTGTCTACTTGGAAATCTACCAGAACAGGTCCTGGGGTGTTCATGGCTTGTTCTATAGCTGTTTCAACTCCATCCTTTTCTGTTACTTTAATACCTTTTATTCCATATGCGTCAGCTAATTTTACCCAGTCAGGATTTCCAGTATAAAGCGTTGCAAAATAATCTTTTTCATAGAAAAGTTCTTGCCATTGTCTAACCATACCAAGAGAGAAGTTATTTATTAAAGCAATTTTAACAGGTGCATTTGCCTCAACCATTGTTGCTAACTCAGTCAGCGTCATTTGAAATCCTCCGTCCCCCGCTATAGTCCATACTACCTTATCAGGTTGGCCAACTTGAGCACCAAGTGCTGCTGGGACTTCAAATCCCATTGCACCAACTCCACCCGATGATATAAAGAGGTTGTTATCTTTGAATTCATATAATTGGCCAGCCCACATTTGATGTTGACCTACTCCAGTTACAATAATAGATTGTCCTTTTGTGATTCTTGAAATTTCTTCAACAATAAATTGGGGCAAAATCCTATCGGTTTCAGGGTAACTCAATGGATGGTTTATTCTTAATTGATCAATTTCCTGAAGCCATTTAGGATGAGTTTTTTTTGGACTAAGTGGTAAAAGCTGTCGCAAAACAGTACCAGCATCACCAACTATTGCAATTTCAGGAAGTATATTTTTTCCGATTTCAGATGGATCTATATCAATATGAATGATCCTTGCTTTCGTAGCGAATGTTTTCAAGTTTCCAGTAACCCGATCATCGAAACGCATTCCAATTGCGATAATTAAGTCTGCTTCATCGATGGCTTTATTTGCAAATGCTGATCCGTGCATCCCTGGTAATCCAAGATTCAAAACATGGTTTGATTTCATAGCACTGAGCCCAAGAAGTGTTGTAACCACAGGAATCTGAGACTTTTCTGAAAATTCTTTCAATTCTTCATATGCTTGTGAAAGTATAACTCCATGTCCAGCTAAAATAAGTGGACGTTCAGCTTTTTCAATCATTTTAATAGCTTTTTTAATGTCACTATCCTTTCCTTTCAGGATAGGTGTTTGAATTGGAAGATCTAATTCTATTGAATAATCAAAATCTGCAAGTTCTGTTTGAACATCTTTTGGAATATCAATAAGTACTGGCCCAGGTTTTCCAGACCTTGCTACAAAAAAAGCTTCTTTAAGGATTCGTGGTAAATCAGCAGCGTTCATTACCAGATAGTTATGTTTTGTAACTGGCAATGTAACTCCAGTAACGTCTGTTTCTTGAAAAGCGTCAGTTCCAATTGCTGGCCTTGCTACCTGTCCTGTTATGGCTACGATAGGAACTGAGTCCATCATTGCAACTGCAAGTCCAGTAACCATGTTTGTTGCACCAGGACCTGAAGTTGATATGCATACTCCTACCTTTCCAGTTGCACGTGCGTATCCATCTGCTGCCATTACAGCACCTTGTTCATGACGAACCAATATATGTCTTAGTTGGGGATAGCCGGAAAGTGTTTGGTAAAAAGGGAGGATAGCTCCACCTGGCAATCCAAAAACTGTATCAACACCTTCTTTTATCAGTGCTTCACAGACAATTTCTGAACCTGTTAGTTTCATTTGTTTATCCTTCTAAAATTATTTGCTAAAATTATTTGTTAAATGTTTAAGTCATAACACAGGGATTAATTTACAAATAAAATAAAAAAACCCTTAGTAATGCACTAGGGACGAGTAAATTACCCGCGGTACCACCCCGATTGCCCTAGCGCTAAGGGCCTCTTAATTAGTTTTACGGAACAACCGTAGAATGTTATTTTATTTACCTCGTAAACATTTTCGCATTCTCCGCTCCAGGACGACTTCACTATCGCGTAATTACTGAGTTACACCAAACCCCAGCTCTCTTAGAATTAGCAAATAGTTACTACTTCCCTTCTTCGCGTTTAGACATATTCAATTATTAAAGTCTTAACCAATCACATATTGTATTGGTGAAACATAATTAATGTCAACTTATCGTAAATGTAAATATGTATAATTCATTGTATATGTGGAATGATTGCAATTTCACCAACTTCAATTTTGCACTTTTTTAATAAACCTGAATTTAATTCAATTGCGTATTTTGCAGGTTTGATAGATGTATATATTGGCAATAATTCATTACTATTTATTTTTTGAGGTTGCATGGATTGAATGTCTAAAATTTCAAAATTTTTTGAAAGAAAGAGTATATCTAGATGAATATATGTATTTTTCATCCAAAAATTTAGATAATCTTCATTTTCGAATATAAAAAGCATTGCTTTATTTTCAGGTAATTCATTTCGATTCATCAGACCTTGAGATCGCTCATTTACTGTTTTGGCAATCTCTAAATGGAATCTACAATTATTAATATCGAAAAATGGTTCCTTATGCGTATCTTGAGTTTCTTTCGATAGTATTTCGAGTGAATTTTGTTGAGAATTTTGACTACACGATAGGGTTAAAAAAATAATTATTAGAAGTGTTGAAACAGATAATTGAACCATCAGCGTTGAAAATTCTCAAGCCATTTTTTGATGTCATTAATTTCTTCAGAATTAATTTCATGACCCATAAGATACTCATGATATTCCGGATGAAAACCTTTAATTTTTAATATTTCAAATGTTTTGAGTGCACTACTTATTGGGATCATTTGATCATTGATTCCATGGCCCATAAAAATTGGAAAATTAAAATTTTCATCAACAAAATTTTCATCTGTTTCATTTAACCATGATGTAGAACCACTCAAAATTAGAAGCCCATCGGTATAATTTGTATTTTTTAAACCATATCTAGAAGCTACTCCAGCACCTTGAGAGAATCCACCAATTATCCTATTCTCTTCTCCAGGGTTGAATTTTTCGTTTATCTCCGACATAAATGATGTTATTAATTCTTCTTCTTCATTAATTATTTTTAAAGATTGTGAATTTTCCATTTGAGAATTTAAGTTATTTGGATTTCTCCAACTACGACCAACCATGCCAAAATCAAATTGTACTTCATAAGGAGCATTAGGAAGGATATATAGATGATTTTGATCTATTTCAGGACATAATCCAGCGAGATCATACATGTCTGCTCCAAATCCATGAAGAAGTGTAATAACTAAATTATGTTTATTAGATTCCTTTGGGTTTTCTTTTGGATATATAGCTATGTAATCCAGTTCTCTACTTTTATATTGATGAATTTCCATTTCTTATTCCTACTTCTTAGTTTAAAAAAACTTTTGGGAGATGCTTCATTTACACTCATGTGCTAGAATACCTTCTTGTTTTAAACATGGGAACTACAGAGGGGAAAACTGTATTTCTTAGGAATCTTTCTGTGTTGAATTGATTTAGTAATTATACAGGATAGACATTGGGGGAAAGAAATGAAAGTTCATGAATATCAGGCCAAATCTATTTTGGCAGAATATGGTGTTCCTACACCAAACGGGTCTGTTGCAACAACTTCAAAAGAAGTTTCTTCAGTAGTAAATAGTCTAGGTGGCAAAGCAGTTGTTAAAGCTCAGGTTCATGCAGGTGGTAGAGGCAAAGCTGGTGGAGTTAAATTAGTTTCAAGTCCAGAAGAAGCTGAAAGTTTTGCTGAAGGGTTAATTGGCAAACAAATAGTAACTTTTCAAACAGGACCTGAAGGTGTTCCAGTTGAAAAACTCCTTGTGGAAGAGACGATAGGGGTTGAAAGGGAATTGTACTTAGCAATTGTTGTTGATGGTTCGACTAAAAGACACGTTATTATTGCTAGTCAGTCTGGTGGTATGGAAATTGAGGAAGTGGCTGCTGCAACTCCTGAAAAAATATTGAGAGTAATTGTCGATCCAAATGTTGGCTATCAAGCTTATCAAGGTAGACGGATTGCATATGGTCTTGAGCTTGATCAGTCTCAAGTAAGGCCGGCTGCAGATCTTATTGGTAATCTTTATAAAGCATTTGTTGAACGTGATTGCTCATTAGCTGAGATTAATCCATTGGTTGTGACTTCTGAAGGTAATCTTCTTGCCGTTGACGCTAAAATAAATATTGATGATGATGCTATGTTTCGCCAACAAGCACTGGAAGAAATGCGAGATAGTTCCCAGGAAGATCAACTAGAGGCTGAAGCTACAACCTATGATATTTCATACGTTAAACTTGATGGGGACGTTGGTTGCTTAGTAAATGGTGCTGGCTTGGCAATGGCAACTATGGATATTATCCTTGCCGCAGGTGCAAAACCTGCTAATTTCTTAGATGTTGGCGGAAGTGCTGATGTTGAGAAATGTACTAAAGCTGTTGAAATTATCTTAGCTGATTCAAATGTGTCTCGGATTCTTGTAAATATATTTGGTGGCATTTTGTCATGTGATACTGCTGCACAAGGTGTTGTTGATGCATGCAAGAACAAAGGAGTAAATCCTAAGTTAGTTGCAAGATTACTTGGATCAAATGCTGACGAAGGAAAAAAGATTTTGGAAAATTCAGGCTTAAATGTTTCTTTTGCTGATACGTTGACTGAGGTAGCAGAAAGACTTACTGAGTAATAATGTTACTAAATTTTCTTGGAGGATTTTAAAATGAGTATATTAGTCGATGCAAATACAAGAGTTGTGGTTCAGGGTATTACAGGCCGAGAAGGTGGAAATCATGCTCGTCGATGTATTGAATATGGGACAAATATAGTAGCTGGTGTTACTCCTGGTCGAGGAGGAACACTTTGGGAAGATCAAGTACCCGTATACAACACTGTTGCTCAAGCAGTGAGTGATCAGCAAGCAAATGTTTCTTTGATTTTCGTGCCTGCACCATTTGCTGGTGATGCTATTCTTGAATCTGCAGATGCTGGCGTTGGTGTTGTGGCATGCATTACTGAGGGTATACCTGTTAGGGATATGATTAGTATTGCTGAATATTTAAAACATTCCTCAACTCAACTAATTGGGCCAAACTGTCCAGGTGTTATTACCCCAGGTGCCAATTGCAAAGTAGGTATTATGCCTGGCAATATTCATACTGCAGGTAATGTTGGGGTCGTTTCTCGAAGTGGAACATTGACCTATGAAGCTGTTCAACAACTTTCCACCTTAGGAATCGGACAATCTACTTGTGTTGGAATAGGTGGTGATTCTGTAAGTGGCATGTCATTTGTTGATGTTCTTCAACGTTTTAATGATGATGAAGATACTGATATGGTTGTACTTATAGGTGAGATTGGTGGCACTAAAGAACAGGAAGCTGCAGAATTCATTAGTAGTAATATGAAAAAACCCGTTGCTGGGTTAGTAGTTGGGGCAAGTGCTCCTCCGGGAAAACGAATGGGACATGCCGGAGCAATAATTACTGGAACGGCAGCTCGAGCTTCTGAAAAAGCTAAAGCTTTGGCTTCAGCAGGAGTTGTTCCAATTCCAACACCAGCTGATATTGGAAGAATTGCTCAAGAGATCTATTCCGGGATGACAAAATAACTGTGAATCAAATACCAAAAGGACGAATTTTTTCTGGTATGCGCCCCTCTGGCCGTCTTCATTTAGGTAATTGGTTGGGTGCATTGAAAAACTGGGTTAAATTACAGGAATCCTACGAGTGTTTTTATTGTGCAGTTGATGTTCACGCTTTAACTACTATTAAAGATCGCGAAGAAGCTCAATCGATTCAAGGAAATATTTATGATATGGTCTTGGATTGGTTAGCTGCTGGAATAAATCCTGACAAAAGTATTATCTTTGTTCAATCTAGCGTTCCTGATGTCTTAACATTGCAATCGTTGTTAAGCATGATTACCCCATTGGGATGGTTAATGAGAGTTCCAACTTTTAAAGAGCGAATTCGTCAAATGGATACTACAGAAGACTCGGTGAGTTATGGACTTGTTGGTTACCCGGTATTAATGACGAGCGATATTATTTTATATAAGGCAGATACTGTTCCGGTTGGAGAAGATCAATTGCCTCATATTGAATTGGCTAGAGAAATTGTTAGACGCTTCAATAATATCTTTGAACCTATTTTTCCTGAACCTAAGGCAGTATTAACTGAAGCACCAATGATATTTGGTACTGATGGATTTTCTAAGATGAGTAAAAGTTTAGATAATCATTTAGAACTTGCTGCTACCCCAGAAGAAACATTAAAACGATTAAGACCAGCTTATACAGATCCTAATCGATTGAGAAAAACTGATCCTGGAAATCCAGAGGTATGTAACATTTATAAGTTACATAATTATTTTAACCCAAGTCAACTAACAAAAATTCACGATGAATGCTCGAATGCACTTCGAGGATGTGTTGATTGTAAAATTGAACTTGGTGAAAAAATCAATGAATCTCTCGAAGAATTTCGTTATCGTAGAAAAATATTTGAAGGGCAACCAAATTTTGTTAATGATGTTTTGGAGTCTGGAGCAGCTAAGGCTCGGTTAATAGCAAGTGAAACTATTGATGAAGTCAGAAGTTGTATGGGTTTGTAACTATAATTTTTTAAACGACATGGATTTATGCGAATCGGATTAATATCAGATACACACATTTCGGACGATCTTCAGGGATTTATTAAAGAGATTTTTGAAGCATTTAATTTTTACAATGTTGAAATGATATTACATTTAGGAGACATAAATTCAACTAGAGTATTAGATGTGTTGGAAGAAATATGTCCGGTAATTGCTGTTAGGGATTTCACTGAACCTAAACCTGAAGATTCGAGATTGTTTGAGACAGTTCGTGTTTTGGAAATAGCTGGAAAGACTATTGCTATGGTTCATGATATAGGTTGGCCAGGACCACACATCATTGCAGATGTAGAATTAATTCTTCCTGATGATATGTCATTGGAAGAAGTTTTAATACGTAAATTTGGCTGTTTGGTCGATATCGTTACTTTTGGACATACGCATCAAGAACTTATAGAATTTAGAGACAACGTACTTTTTATTAATCCTGGAAGTCCTAATCATTCTCATTCATCAAAAAGAAAAGGAAAATTAGGAACTTTAGGAATAATAGATATTGATCATGCTGGCAACATTAACCCTGAGATCATTGATTTAAACTTGCTATAGTACTTCTTTCATTGTAGATTCAACGATGTCGTCAGGAACATCTGAACGAATTACAGCCTTACCAATATTTTCCAATAATACCCAATTGATAGATTTCCCTACAGTTTTTTTGTCAACTTTCATTGCTAATTTAATTTGTTCGTGGTTGATATTTCTCCAAAATGTCGGTAGGCCAAATGTCTCGAGTATTTTTTCTTGTCTGTGGACACATGCCATATCAATGAGTCCCATTTTTTCACTTATTCTTGCCGCAAAGCACATTCCAATTGAAACTGCTTCACCATGTAATAGTTCTCCGTATCCAAGTGAGTTTTCTAAAGCATGTCCAATTGTGTGTCCATAGTTAAGTAAAGTTCTTATTCCAAGTGTTTCGTATTGGTCAATATTTACAACTTCAATCTTCGTGGCAACACTTGCTTTTATTACTCTTGTAGAGGCTAATGGATCAAGGTTTTTTATTAGGTTTGAGTTTTGCTCAAAATCTTCAAATAAATCAAGATTTTTAATTATTCCGTGTTTAATAGCTTCTGCCCATCCTGATGTAAGTTCTCGTTTAGGTAAAGTTTTAAGGAAGTTAGTGTCAATAAGAATTATGCTTGGTTGATGGAATGCACCAACTAAATTTTTCCCCTGAGGGAGGTTTATACCTGTTTTTCCGCCTATAGATGCGTCTACCATGGCTGCAAGTGAAGTAGGAACTTGCACAAAAGGAATACCACGATTGTATGTTGATGCTATAAATCCTGATATATCACCTACTACACCACCTCCAAGTGCCACGATAAAATGCTTTCTTTCTGCTTTTTGTTGAGCTAACCATTCGAAAATAGGGGTAATAGTTCCTATATTTTTTGATATTTCTCCTTGTGGAAAAGTGAATGTATGTGTAGGAACATTATAATTTTCTAATGACAATTGAGCTTTTCTAGTGTGTTGAAAACCAGTGATAGAGTCAGCTATCAAATATGCAGTTGAAGAAAGAGTATTATTCTTACAGTAATGACCAAGTAATTCAATTATGCCTGAACCTACATAAACTGGGCATTCTCCTTTCTCAGTAATAATTGATGACGTATAGTGGATATCAGAAGTAGTAGTGTCAATATTTGAATTAGATTGATTATTTAGTAATTGCCAAGCATGAATAATTTCTTTTGATACCGAATGGATATTAAGAAAGTCGGTTTTTATAGTCCAATTAGACAAAGAATAAATGTATTGTCGTTGTTTTTTTAATTCGGTAATTTTCTCTAGGGGATTAGAACTTTTAAGTAATGGTCGTTCATTAAGAGGGTTCCTAGAATTTTTTTGTAACCTAGATAATATAGTATTTGGTGAAGCATCTAGTGTTACCACGAATCCAGATTCGCTCAGGATGTTTCTATTTTTTTCATTTATAAAAGCCCCACCACCAGTCGCAATAATTGTATGCGTGTTCATGCAAACTTTTCGTATGACTCTTGACTCAATTTTTCGAAAATTTTCTTCTCCGTCGTTTTCAAAAATTTCTTTTATTGTTTTTCCTTCTTCTTGCTCTATAACTATGTCAGTATCAACCACATTCCAATTCAAAGAATTGCCGAGTTGCTTTGCAACCTCAGTTTTTCCCGTGCCTGAAAAGCCTGTTAATATAATATTATCCATAGTATTTCTAGTGATTCGGAGCAGGAATAAGGCCAGTTTCTTTTTGACGCTCATTACTGTCGAGGATTATTTGATCAGCTATTTGTAAAACAGTGTAGCTTAACCATCTCCAAAGATGAGTATTTGCTTGATAATTAGCTTCAGCTATAAAATCTACTCTGGAAGAACGTTGTAATTGCATGCACTTATTGAATGATGATTGATCCAATGGGTCGTAGACTGCTAGTGTATGACCTCCATTTTGGCTTATTACTGAAAAACAAGGCACATCGGTAGGACCATCACCAATATAGATCATGTTGTTAAAAGGAATTCTTCTTTCCTCTTCAGGAAGATGATCGTTTACGTCGTCCTGAAGATCAAGATATCCCTTGTTTATTCTGAATAGATATTGAGTTTTTTGAGTGTGCCCAATTGCTCGTTTTGGAAATTGTAGCTTTCCTGATTCACTCTCATCATACTCAGAACCAAAAATTGTTTTTACGTATGGTTTAATGTTGCTGCCTTCTAATATTTCTCTTAATCCAGAGGTGATTACGTAATATTCTATTTCTATTGCGTATTCCTGATATTTTTGTATTTCAATTATGTTTGAGAGTTCATTAAAAAAATCAGGGATGCCAGGATAATAAGTGAGACTAAGTCCCATGTTTCTTAAATCTTCATTAGATAATTTTTGAAAATCTTCTCTTTCAAGCAATAGCTTCATCCAAGCTAATTCACTTTCGTAGTATCGATCTTTTACTAGTGAGTTAACAGCATTCCAAAATTCATTATGAGGTATTCCCAAATAAGGAAAGATAGTGTCTTCGTGCATAGTGTGAGGACTTAAAGTTTTGTCGAAATCACAGACAATTCCAATAATATTTTGTGGTTGACGCAAATATTTTCTCCATGTTACTTGTTTGGCATTATTGATTTCATATAATTAATGTAATTTCTGTGGGTTTCTTTTATGTTATCCCCACCGAATTTTTCAAGCATGCACTCTCCAAGAGTAAGTGCAAGCATAGATTCTCCTATAATTGAACATGTTGGAACAAATGTAATATCGCTGCGTTCAAAATGTGCTTTATCGACAAATTCTCCAGTTGCCAAATTAACAGTAGGGAGTCCGTCTATAATTGTTGCTATAGGTTTAACTACTGCTCGAACAATAATTGGTTCTCCGGTAGACATGCCTCCTTCGAAACCTCCAGAATTATTTGTAATTCTCGGAAATGGTTGTTCCCAACCCTTATTCTGAGATGCCTTCCATTCACTAAGTGGTTTAATCACATCATGTACTTTTGATCCCCGCATATTAGCTTGTTGAAAGCCTATACCTAACTCTACTCCCTTGACTGCATTAATACTCATTGTTGCAGCAGCGATTTTTGAAGTTAATTTTTGATCCCATTGTATATAATCACCTATCCCGATAGGAACTCCAGTAGCTATGATTTCTATAATTCCACCTAAGCTATCACCTTCATCTCTTGCAGCATCTATACTAGCTATCATTTTTTCAGCAGCATCTTCATCTGCACATCTTACGGATGCCATTTTTGATCCTTTTGGATTTTCAGAAGAATATGGAGGCTTTTCTAAATCTTTCCAGTTAATTGGATATCTAGGGTTTGCGAATACTCCTCCTATATTAGTGACATGACCATGTATATCTATATCAAATTCCTCTAGAAATCTTTTTGCTATAGCACCAGCTGCTACTCTTGCAGTACTTTCTCTTGCACTTGATCTTTCTAGGATATTTCGGGCATCGTCATGCATGTATTTAGTGATTCCAGGAGTATCTGCATGCCCAGGTCGGAGATGTTGAATAGTGTCAAAAGTTGTTTCGGTTGGATTTGTACTCATCACCTCAGTCCAAGGTTTTCCATCTGGTCCTTTTCCAGTACTATAATCCCTATTTACTATCCAAAGGCTTATTGGTCCACCCATCGTGTAACCATGCCGAACGCCCGAAAGAATTTCGGCTCTGTCAGTTTCAATTTTCATTCGCCCTCCACGACCATAGCCAACCTGTCTTCTTGCTAGATCTTTTGCAATATAATCTTCATCAAGTCGGACTCCGGCTGGAATACCTTCTATGATAACTGTTAGACCTTTGCCGTGTGATTCACCTGCTGTTAGGAATCGGAGCATTACAAACCCCTTAAATATGAATTAGCCTCATTATAACTTAGCTATTAAGATCACGCACCTAGTGAATTAGTTTTAACTATTATTTATTGACAGTGCATTTTTTGCTTTTTCAAACATTATTTCTATCGGAGGATATTTACCTGTCCAGAGTTCAAAAGCAGCGGCACCTTGATAAATTAACATTGGAAGTCCCCCCAAAGTTTTACCACTTTTTTTCTTTGCAATTTTCAAAAGCTCTGTTTCCATAGGGTTATAAACAAGGTCGTAAACTAAACTCTTTTCAGATATGACCCTTTCTCCAACAGGACTTATTTTTTCTTCATCTGTGTATCGCATCCCAATAGGGGTACAGTTTATAATTAAATCAGGTATATGTTTATGGGAATAATTCAGCGAATTTAGTTCATCAAGTTCCAAAATATTTATTTCAATATCTTTAACGTGATTTTCAATTATTAGTTTATGAGCCTTATCAATAGATCTGTTTGCTATTGTTATGGTTTTTGGTTTTTCCCTCAAAAGTGTACTAAAAACACTTTTAGAAGATCCTCCTGCTCCTATAATAAGTATGTTTTTATCAGTACAATGGAAACCTCCGTCTTCTTCTAGTGCTTGTAAAAACCCTTTGGCATCTGTATTGAAACCTATTAATTTGTTGTTGTTATTAACAACAGTATTTACAGCTCCAATTTCTTTCGCATGGATATCAATTTCATCTAATAATCCCATGATGGATTCTTTAAATGGAACAGTAACGTTAAATCCCAATACGTTTAATTTGCGTAATTGTTCAATTCGGTTTGACAATTCGGTTAAATCAGTTTCCCAAGCCTCGTAAACTATATCAAGCCTGTGGTAAGCAAAAGCTGAATTTTGAAGTACTGGGGACATACTGTGACCTAGAGGTTTTCCTATAATTCCAGTATATTTTTTCATGACCCTAGTTTTTTAAATGATTTATATAGTCTTGAAGTATTATAGACGCAGCGGTCGCATCAACAATTGCACGGTTTTTGGAAGGCTTTTTACCTGAATCTTTAATCAAACGCTCGGCTTCAATTGTGGTATTACTTTCATTCCACTTTACAAGATGGTAATCCACTAACACTGATAGTTTTTCACAAAAATTTAAAGTGATTTCAGTTTGATTAGTTATTGACCCTTTCAAAGAAATTGGTATGCCAACAATAATAGCATCTTCGATTCTGTAGTTTGTTGCTAATACCTTTATTGCTATTATATCTTCTTCAATTGATCTTCTTTCTATTGTGGTAAGTGGTAAAGAATAGGTCCCATTGGGATCACTTATAGCCACGCCTATCCTTGCATTACCAACATCTAAGCCTAGATACTTAGTCATATTTATACGTTGTCCTATTTTTTATTTTTGAAGTGTTTTTATTAATTTACGAATACTATTAATTGCTTCAGGTAACATTTCAGGATTTTTCCCACCTGCTTGAGCTAATTCAGGTTTTCCACCACCACCACCATTAATTGATTTAGCGCCTTCTTTAATTAGGTTTACTGCATTAAATCCTTGTTGAACCAAATCGTTAGTAATCATAACAATTAATAATGCACTGTTATTGTTGTTACAACCTAATACAATGATTCCACTAATAATATGGTCACGCAGTTTATCACCGAGTGCACGTAAATCTTCTGAATTCGTAGCTTGAATTTCAGCTGAAATTGTTTTTATTTCACCTATTAATTCAATATTTTTCAACAATTTCTCTGCCTGTTGAATAGAAAGTATAGAGTTAAGTGTACTTGTTTTATCTTTTTCATTTTCTAATTCCTCTTGAATCGCATCAATTCTTTGCAGGATATTATTTGGTGAAGTATCGAGCTTGTTGGATATTGCTGAAATAGTATTATTTAAATCATTTATGTTTTCTAACGCTGCTAAACCAGTAGTTGCTTCCAATCTTCTCACACCTGAACCAATGGAACTCTCAGAGGAGATATAGATTAAGCCTAATTCTCCTGTTCTATTAGCATGAGTTCCCCCACAAACTTCTTTACTAAAGCTTTCTTTTGATTCTATTTCAGTATTAGTTACTCCCATCTCAATTATTTGTACAAGTGATCCGTATTTATCTCCAAAAAATGCTAATGCTCCTTCATTCAAAGCTTCTGCATAAGAAGAATGTGTTTTCAATATAGTTGAATCATTTAGGATTTGAACATTCACAAGAGATTGGATTGCATGAATTTCTTGTGAATCAAGTGATTTTGGATGAGTAAAATCGAAACGCATTCTATCTGGAGCAACTAGTGAACCTGCTTGTCTGACATGTGACCCTAGAAAGTTTCTAAGAGCGGCATGAATTAAATGCGTAGCAGAATGACTTCGAGATAAGGCTTGTCTATAAGTAGTGTCAACAGATGTTTGAATTTCGTCTTCTACCTTGATACTTCCTGATTTTACAATACCATGGTGTACGATCAATCCTTCAATTGGTGATTGGGTATCTTCAATGTATATATTGCATTTTTCGTTAAAAATCCACCCTTTGTCACCAAGTTGACCACCACTTTCTGCATAAAACGGAGTAGTTTTTAGTATAATTTCGATTACTTCATCTTTTTTCGCTTTTTTTAGAGGTTGACCTTTTTCATCTAATATTGCAATTACCACGGATTTCCCAGACATTTCGGAATAACCTATGAAATTTACTGGTTCTGAATTGATTTGGTCGTATTGGAATACCTTTGAGTCTTTTTTGATTTTGGTTTTGTTTGCATTTCTTGCAAGTTCCCTTTGCGAATTCATTGCATCTTGAAATCCTTGATGATCTATTGCTATACCTTTTGATTTAGCTATTTCTTCTACTTCTTCAATTGGTACTCCATAGGTATCCCATATTGTAAAAGCAGCACTTCCAATAAGAGTATTTTCTAAAACCATTCCTGATTCAGAATCTAGCATTGTCTCAACTATTTCTAAACCTTGTTCAAGGATTCTTCCAAATTGTTGTTCTTCAGCGTTAATAATATCTGAAATAATTTGTTGATTTGCTAATAATTCTGGATATGTCTTGCCCATATGTTTTATCATCGTATCAGATGTATCACTAATGAATGATCCTGAAAGCCCTATGCTTTTTCCATATCGTGCTGCTCTTCGTATAAGCCTTCTCAAAACGTATCCACGACCATCATTACCTGGTACTACGCCGTCATTCACTAAAAATGCTGCACCTCTTGAATGCTCAACAACTACTCTAATTGCTTGGTCAGTTTTATTATCTGATCCATAATGTAAACCATTTGTACTACAAAATTGTGAAATTATTGGTTTGAACAAGTCGGTTTCAAATACATTATTAACATTCTGGCAAATTACAGCCGCTCGTTCTAATCCCATGCCGGTGTCTATGTTCGGAGTTGGAAGATCTGTTAATAATCCAGCAAGGTCTTGATAGAATTGCATAAAAACAAGGTTCCAAAGTTCCACAAATCGTTCGCAATTATCGCAGTTCGGGTGACATCCAACTATCCTATCAGGATCTGTAATTTGTTGATTAAGATCATTTGGTGATAGTAAATTTGAACAACCTAAATTTTCACCAAAGTCGTAGTGAATTTCTGAGCAAGGTCCGCACGGACCCTCATCTCCAGGAGGTCCCCACCAATTGTCTGATTTGCCATATCTATAAATTCTTTCTTTAGGTATTGAGGTTAGTTCTAACCACAAATTAATTGCCTCTTCGTCTTCAAAGTATACTGTTACATATAATTTATTTGGGTTGAGTCCTAAGGTTTCTGTAATAAATTCCCATGCATATGAAATAGCTTCTTTTTTAAAATAATCACCAATACTGAAATTACCTAGCATTTCGAAAAATGTAAGATGTTTGTGGTCTCCGACAGTGTCAATATCTGTTGTTCGAAAGCATTTTTGAATTGAGGTAATTCTTTTGTCTGGAGGCGAAATTTCGCCTAGAAAATAAGGTTTAAACTGAACCATTCCAGCTGTAGTTAAGAGTAGTGTTGGATCACCTGCAGGAACTAGTGATGAACTAGGCATAATCAGATGGTTTTTTTTATTGAAAAAGTTTAAAAACTTTTCGCGGATATCTAGTGTACTTATCATGGTTCAACCTTATACATTATTCTACTTTTCTATAATAGTTTAATCTTATCTTGCTAGATGGGGAATATATTTTTTAAATGAATTTTACATAATAGTTTGCATGAATATGTTATTTTGGTCTATTATTCACTCGTTCATGCCTAGTGGGGGGGGTGGAGATGTGACGATGCAAAAAGGGGACATGATTTACCAAAATGGCGATACTGCTCACATACATTTAGCACATATTCCTGAAGTAGTAGTTTCTAGGATTCCCCAATATTTTCGAACTCTTAATGATTTATTTCAGTCAGGTGAAACTGTCATAAACTCACAATCTTTGGGTAAAATTCTTCAAATTACACCAGCACAAATTAGAAAAGACCTAAGTTATTTCGGAAAATTTGGCAAACAAGGGAAGGGATATAACGTAGAGTATTTACTTGATGCACTACGTGGAGTTTTAGGCCTGGATAGGGAATGGAAAGTTGCTGTAATAGGAGTTGGACGATTAGGCAGAGCTATTATTGGATACCCTGGTTTTGGTCCTGATGGTTTTAAAATTGTAGCTTCATTTGATGAAGACCCGCGTCAAGTTGGACAAAGCTTTGGAGGTTTAATTGTTAGACCGATGAGTGAACTTGCAAATGTTGTAAGTAAAGAAAATATAAAGATAGCAATTGTTGCTGTGCCTGCTTCACAAGCCAATAAAGTCGTCAATATGTTAGTCGAAGTAGGAATTAAGGCTATTTTGAATTATGCTCCAACTTCACCAATAACTCCCAAGAACGTTAGGGTTCGTAATATTGATCCAATAGTTTCTCTACAAGCTATGACTTTTTATCTGCAATCGGAAAAAGAAGTAGAAATAAGTTTGGTTTAATTTTCAAGTAAGTTCCGCAGAATCAGCTAAGACAGTAACCGTATTTGCTAGCATTTCTAAAAAACCACCACCAATTGTTATAATTTCCCTGTTTCCGTTATTAGTTACTTGTAAATTCCCAGATTTTAATGAGGTTAGTAATGGTGCATGGTTTGGTAATATACCTAGTTCACCAGAATCACCTGGTGCAACAATCGAATCCACCTCACCTGAGTACACTGTTCCTTCAGCGGTAACAATCTCTAATTTCATGGTTGCCATTCTTAGTGTTCCTTATTAAGGTTTTCGTACTAACCCTCATTCATTGAAGCTGCTTTTTGCAATACCTCGTCAATTGTTCCCACCATATAAAACGCTTGCTCAGGTAAATCATCATGTTTACCATCAAGAATTTCTCTAAATCCTCTAACAGTTTCCTGTACGGGAACGTATCTACCTTCCTGACCAGTAAATTGCTCTGCAACGTAAAATGGTTGAGTGAAAAATCGTTGTAGTTTTCTTGCTCTAGCGACCAAGGTTCGATCTTCTTCTGATAATTCCTCAACTCCCAAAATTGCAATGATATCTTGTAATTCTTTATAGCGTTGTAGGATAGCCTGTACTTCCCTAGCAACATTGTAATGATCTTCACCTACTACTTGTGGATCTAAAATTCTTGAGGATGAAGTTAGAGGGTCAACTGCGGGATATAAACCTTGTTCCACAAGAGCTCTTTCTAAAGCGATTACAGCGTCCAAATGAGCAAAAGTAGCAACAATTCCCGGGTCAGTGTAGTCGTCAGCAGGGACATATACAGCTTGAAAAGAAGTAATGGAGCCTTTGCTTGTTGTGGTAATACGTTCTTCGAGAGCTCCCATTTCAGTTCCTAAAGTTGGTTGATAGCCCACTGCCGATGGCATTCTTCCTAAGAGTGCAGATACTTCCATTCCTGCTAATATGTACCTATATATGTTATCGGCAAAGAAAAGCACATCTTGTCCTTCCTCATCTCGGAAATATTCAGCCATTGTAAGACCTGTTAGAGCTATTCTTGCACGAACTCCTGGTGGTTCATTCATTTGACCAAAAACAAGTGCAGTATTTTTCAAAACACCAGATTCAGCCATTTCGTTCCAAAGATCGTTGCCTTCTCGAGATCGTTCGCCAACTCCAGCAAAAACTGAGTATCCACTATGAACATTTGCGATGTTTCGAATCAGCTCCATGATTACGACTGTTTTTCCAACTCCAGCCCCTCCATATGCTCCAACTTTTCCTCCTCTTGGAAATGGAGAAATCAAATCAATTACTTTGATTCCTGTCTCAAGAACTGTAGATGTTGTTTCTTGTTCGTCAAATGCAGGAGGAGCTCGATGTATTGACCATAGTTCCTGTGCATTCACATCACCTAGTCCATCTAATGGTTGACCGAGAACATTGAATAGGCGACCGAGTGAAGCAGCACCAACAGGCACACGAACTGGTGCACCTTGATCTATTGCTTCTACTCCCCTAGCAAGACCTTCTGTAGGACCAAGTGCTAAACATCTTACCCAATTGTTTCCAATATGTTGTTCGACTTCGAGTACAAGTTCTTCATCATCTAATTGAACGGAAACAGCATTGTAAATTTCTGGCATTTCTCCAGTGGAAAACTCTACATCTACTACTGTTCCGATTACTTGAACTACAGTTCCTTTTGTTCCTTGTGCCATGGCTAACCTGCCTTAATATATGAATATTATTTTTTGCTTATCCCTCTATCGACAAAGTTCCACTAATGATATCTAGAAGTTCTGCCGTAATAGATGCTTGTCTTATTTTATTTGCTTGTAATTTAAGATCTTTTGCCAGTTCGTTTGCATTATCGGTTGCGTTTCTCATTGCAACCATTCGTGCAGATTCTTCGCTGGCGATAGATTCTCTAATTCCTTGGTATATTTTTGCTCCTACGTATCTAGGCAAAAGTGCATCGATAACTTCCATAGGTCCTGGTTCGTAAATAAAACCACCGGATTCCTGAGTTGAAATTTCTGCTGGTTCAATTGGTAATAAACGTTTGAGTACGGGGGTCTGATTTACAGTGTTAACGAATTCAGCATAACCAATGTAAACAGCATCTGTAGAACCTTGAATAAATGCGTCAACAACAAGTTCTGCAATTGGATTTATGTCAGTCAGGTTAGGCCTATCTCCTAATCCTGTAAAAAATCCATCGAGCTTTTTTGTGATTCTTGAAAGATAGTCATTTCCTTTGCGGCCTACGGTTACCACAGATATTTCTTTTGTTTCCTGAGACTGCCTAAGAAAATCATTGGCTTGTCTGTTAAGATTACCAGGAAGAGCTCCACATAAACCTCGATCAGGTGTTATATGGATAAGAGTTACATTTTCTTCATTCCTTACTTCCAGAAGTGGATTGGTTTCATCGAGATCACCATCAGACATTGAAACCAGGTTCGAAAGCATGGTTGAAAGTTTTTCTGTATATGAACGTGAAGCCATAGCAGCAAGCTGAGCTCTTCGCATCTTAACAGATGCAACCATTTGCATTGCACGAGTTATTTTCTCAGTGTTTTGAACACTTCTGATTCTAGATCGAATTTGTCTTAGGCTTGGCATAGTTCTCTATCCGTATTCCTAGGCAATGAAAGAGGTTTTAAATTCCTCTATACCCTTTTTCAGAGTTTCTTCTTGGGTTTCATCCAAATCATTTGATTCTCGAATTCCATTAGCAACTTCAGGGTAGTTTGCTTGCATAAATCTTTGGAATTCAGATTCCCAACGTCCAACAGCATCAAGTGGAACGCTATCTAAGAATCCATTGGTAACTGCATACAATATCAATGCTTGATGTTCCATTGATATTGGCTCATTTATTCCTTGTTTAAGAATTTCAATTGTTCGTTGACCTCTTTCAAGTTGAGTAAGTGTTGCTTGATCAAGATCAGATGTTCCAAATTGAGCAAAGGCAGCAAGTTCCCGATATTGTGAAAGGTCAAGTCTTATTCGACCAGCAACTCGTCTAATTGCTCTTCGTTGGGCAGCTCCACCTACTCGGGAAACAGATAGTCCAGCGTTTACTGCAGGGCGAGTACCAGCATTAAAAAGGTCTGCTTCTAAATAAATTTGACCATCAGTAATTGAAATTACATTCGTTGGTATGTAAGCAGAAACATCACCAGCTTGAGTTTCAATAATTGGAAGAGCGGTTATTGATCCTCCTCCACTTTCTGCGTCTAATTTTGCAGCTCTTTCAAGCAATCTGCTGTGAAGGTAAAATACGTCTCCAGGATAAGCCTCACGTCCAGCGGGCCTTCTTAGCAATAGTGATACTTGTCGATATGCCCATGAATGTTTTGAAAGATCATCATAGATTACAAGGGCATCCCCTCCACCTTCCATGAATTGTTCAGCAATTGCACAACCTGCATAAGGTGCAAGCCATTGTAGGGCAGCAGAATCAGCAGCATTTGCAGCTACTACTACTGTGTGTTCCATAGCTCCGAAGCGTTCAAGTGTACCTACTACTTGAGATACTTTACTTGCCTTTTGACCTATAGCAACGTATACACATTGAACGTTCTGACCTTTTTGATTTATGATCGCGTCTATACCTATTTGGGATTTTCCAGTAGATCTGTCACCAATTATTAATTGACGTTGCCCACGTCCAATGGGAGTCATTGCATCGATTGCTTTGATACCTGTTTGTATTGGAGTATCTACTGAACTTCTTTTAGAAACGTCAGGTGCTACTCTTTCAACAGGGCGGAATGTTTCTGATTTTATTGGGCCTTTCCCATCTAATGGACGCCCTAATGGGTCTACTACTCGACCAAGAAGTTCTTTTCCAACAGGAACTTCAACTATCCTTCCTGTAGTTTTAACTTCGTCACCTTCCTGAATAGAGCGTTCATCTCCAAGAATAACTGCTCCAACACTATCCTCTTCTAAGTTTAAAGCAATACCGAATACACTGTTTGGGAATTCAAGTAATTCCATCGAACGACAACTGGATAAGCCATGGACGCGTGCCACACCATCTCCAATTTCCACTACGACACCAGTATCAACCATTGTGACACGGGTTCCGAAACTTTCCATCTGTTTCTTTATAACTGATACTATGTCTTGTCCTTTATTAGCCATGATCTCCCACCCTTAGTTGAAAATGTATAGCAAGTTTTAACATTATTTATCCATTTAATAATGAAGATCGCATTGAATCTAGTCGGCCTTTGATACTTCCGTCCAACACTTTATCTCCAATCCTAATTACAACTCCACCTATTAAAGATTCATCTACAGATTCACTTAATTCAATTTTCTTCCCTAATTGATCTGAAAGTTGTTTAGTTAGTTTCGTTTTTTCGTTTTTATTAAGTTTCACGGCAGAGGTTACGGCTACCCTACTGATTCCTTTTATTGAATCAACAAGTATTTGGTATTGTTTTGAGATATCAGGGATATCTGATACAGATCCCTGTAGAATCAAAAGACGACAGAATGTTTCAAAATCTCCAGGGAAATTTGAAACCAAAAGCTTTATTACTTCAATTTTTTCATCTTCAGTAATAGTTGGTGCATTCATGATGGTTATCAGATCCTTATGCTGAAGTGCATCCGACATCTCTGAAAGATGCACCGTCCAAGAGTCATAATCACCAGCTGTCTGTGCAGTTTCAAAAACTGCTTGTGCATATCTTTTGGCTGAAGCCATTACAAGTACCTGCCGATATTAACTATTATTATTACTGTCTTCCACAAGGACATTCTCAATAAGTTCACTGTGCTTACTTTTATCGATGCTGCTTTGTAAGATTTTCTCAGCAGCGGTAATAGCAAGCTCACTGAAATGCTGCCGAACTTCTTGTACGGCAGCATCAGTTTCCTGTTGAATTTCTATTCGAGCTCTTGCGAGCAAATTGTCCGCTTCTTGTCTAGCCTGCTCTGCTATTTGTTGCCGTTCATTTTCAGCTACTTGTCTAGCCTGCTCAAGCATTTGTTGAGCCTCTTGACGGTTTGCTGATAATTGTTCTTCAAGCTGAGTTCGTGCGTCAGATGATTCCTGTCGCACAGCTTCAGCTTCAGCTAGAGAGTCAGCAATTTTTTGCGATCGCTCATCAAGCATATCGAGAATGCGTTTGTATGCAAATTTATAAAGTACCACAAGCAATATAGTGAAGTTGACTAAATAGACAACTAAACTTGGCCAGTGGAAACCCAGTTCGGCCACGATAGCCTCCTGTCCTACTTAAATTAAATTCTTTATGCTACAAATAGCAGCATGATAGCAACAACGAAAGCATAGATTCCGATTGCCTCCGCGAAAGCAATTGCAAGAATCATATTTGTCAGAATTGCTCCACGTGCTTCAGGATTCCTCCCTAACGCATTCATAGCACCAGCACCCAATATGCCGATTCCAATTCCTGGGCCTATCATGCCCAATCCGGCTGTGAGACCAACTCCGATAAGTTTTGCAGCTTCTGCTTCCATAACTCCTCCTTTGAATTGCTATGGTATTATTCTAAATTTCAGACAGATTATAATATTAATCTTGTCTGTTTGAATACATTGCGAAAATCAGCCCTAAGGCTGCTGCTGATAAACCTAAGGCTACCAGCGATAATACAAATGATAAACTCTCCATACGATCTCCCCTTAATGCTCTTCGTCATGTTCATGCGGAGTAATTGCAATAGAAACGAAAACAAGTGTTAATCCAGCAAAGATTAATGCTTGAACGAATCCTACCAGTAATTCTAATCCATAGAAAGGTATAGTTAAAATAAATGAAATTAAAAATGCTGAGACGAGAAGGAGTATTTCTCCTGCGGTCATATTACCAAATAATCTGAAGGTGAAACTGAGTAACCGAACAAATTCACTTATTAGCTCAAGGATGCCAACGAAAAAGTCAATTAGGCCCATTCCAATTTTACCACGCAGAAGATTTTGGAATCTGAAGAATTTTCCAAAGTAACTAAAGCCAAGATATTTTAAAGCCAGCCCTTCAACAAACAAAAATGAAATAATTGCTAGTGCCATTGGCATATTTAAGTCTGTTCCTGCAGGTCTTAGAAATGTGGCACTAAGCCCTGGCGTTACTAATTCTGTTGATCCACCAGCATCAACTATGGCTTGTTTGCTATTTCCTTCAAATCTATTTGCTTCAATAGTAAGAGATTTTGACAAAGAACCATCATCGATGATAGCAATTCGCGAATGATGTAGATGAAATTCATGGTCCAAATCTTTGATTGTCACATGGTCTCCATCGTGAAAATGGCTGCTTTGTTCAATCTGTGTTAGAGAGACATTTTCCCATTTAGTATATCCAAAAGATTGATATACGGGTATTAAACCAAACCATGCATTAAATGAGACAAAGAGAAAGAAAGTTGCTATGACTGGGAATACTGCTCGACTTTTTTCTTCGCCAATCACGCTTTTTACAAATCCCATCAGTCCATCAATTATTGTTTCCAGAAACCCTTGAAGTCGCCCTGGCACAACTTGCAATTTTCTGGTTCCAAATATAAATAGTAGTGCAAGAATTGAGGTAGAGACAAGTGAAGACAGGACGGTGTTGGTGAGTACGAATTGACTGCCACCCTTTACTGAATCTCCAGAGTGAGCACTTAAGACCTTTTGTGGAGCTAAGTGAACTTCTGGTTGGGGTACTCCGATAGCACCCTTAAGTGAAGTTTCACCAAAAAACGATGATCCTATTGCGCCAGCAATAAACCCAGCACCAACCATCGCTACAATAATTATTCCTATGCTTACTAAGATACTTTTCAACTGTTACCTAATCACCTGATTTAATATGCTCTTTTTTATCTTTTTTTGTAGATAATGCTTCAACAATTGGCATAATCGCCTTATATAGCCCGTAAAATGCTATGAGACTTCCGACTAAGACACCAATTGTTGTAAAAGTTACCCCTGTTCCGAACTTACTGTCTATGAAAACACCCAGTAGGGTTCCTCCCAAGATTGATGCAACCACATACCATCCAATGCCAGTTAGCCGTAAGGCAACTATCCACCAATGCATTAAATATACCCCCAGGATATATGTGAATGGTATCACTAGTAATCTTTATGGTCAATAAATTTCTTTTCAAATATAGGTTAAGAATTATTCTTTATTGTGATGAAAATTATTGAGAAAAGAGAATAAAAATAGTTAAAAACAGCCAAATTACGATGCCAAATTTAATTGGTCTATCTTTCCACAATATTTCTTCGGGACTTTCTCCTAAGTTATTATCATTTGCAATTTTTAAATATCTATAAAGACAGTAGGTTGCTATTGGGATAGTAAATGCCATTGAATTGTTATCTGGAAGGCTCTTAGCTAAAAGTGTGTAGAATGAGTAGGAAAATATAGTAAGGATGCTTACTAAGTATATTACCCTTTTTAAAATTATTGGATCATATTTATTTAATACATTACGGGAAGATGTTGATAAATTGTTTTCTATTTCACTTTTGCGCTTGATTAATCCAATTAGTGTTGCACTTAATCCTACGATCACATACAACCATATTGAAATTGGTGCTTCAATAGCAAAAGCTCCTGCTATTGCTCTTAAGACATATCCACATATCAGGATTAGAATTTCAATCCAGACAATATGTTTTAAAAGTTTTGAATAAGCTATTGTAATTACTGAATAACTTAAAGCAATAATCATAAAATTTGTATTTAATACTAAAGAAGCACCAAGTCCTGACAATATAAAAATTGTTGCTGTGGTTTTCGCAAAACTAGTAGAAAGGGAACCCATAGCTAATGGTCTAAATCTTTTTTTTGGATGAAGTTGATCATTTTTTAAATCTAAAAGATCATTAATTAAGTATGTCCCACTGGCTAAAAAGCAAAAAATTGTAAATGCTACTACCGCCTGAATTGTTGTATTAATTATTGAAAATTTATCATGAGTATTCCACTGGTTTTCCAGTGCAAATATTAATGGCAAAAAAACGATAAGGTTTTTTATCCATTGTCGAATCCTACAAGCATTTAAAAAAATAATAAGGTTTGATTGTAAATTTTTTATATTAATTGCAAAAATATCCATAATTTTGTTGAATTGTAAAAAATTAGAAGAGATGGTTTAGTAAGTATAGCTTATAGTAGATATAAGAGGACATATGTAAATTATGAGTAAGTCAATATCATCTCAAAGAATAGACTTATTAATTGTCGAAAAAGGAATTGTTGAAAGTCGTGAGAAGGCTCAGTCGTTGTTAATGGCGGGTGAAATTTTGGTCAATGGCGTCGTTGTTACAAAACCTGGAACGAAAATTAAGGTAAATTCAAACATAAACATTAAGGAACGACCAATCCATGTAAGTCGAGGAGGTATCAAATTATCCGGTGCCTTAAAAGATTTTAGTTTTAACCCAAATGGACTTGTGATTTTGGACGTTGGTGCTTCTACTGGCGGATTTACTGATTGTTTACTTCAGGAAGGTGCAAAAAAAGTTTATGCATTAGATGTTGGCAGAGGACAATTACATGATAAATTACGAAGAGATAATAGAGTAATTTCTCTTGAAAGAACAAATGCAAGAAATACATTTGAACTACCTGAACTTGTTGATGCTATTACGATTGATGTCTCATTTATATCGTTGAAGCTCATCCTTCCAGAGGTTATAAAACATCTTAAAAGTTCTGGACTTATTATTGCCTTAATTAAACCCCAGTTTGAGAGTGAAAAAAATGAGGTTGGCAAGGGGGGTGTTATTAAGGACCCGTTTGTCCATGCAAGAATATTAGGTCGTTTTATTATTTGGTTGTCAAAATCCGAGCTTAGATTGAAAAATTTAATTCCCTCAATTTTAGCTGGTACTACTGGCAATAAGGAATTTTTTGCCCTACTTGAAAATGATAGGATAATTTGATCCTCAAACTATTGATTAATTGTTTGCATTGTGAAAAACTCGTGATCACTTTGAGGGTGAAAAGATTAACAAGGATGTGTGATGTGGAAGTTTTAAGGAGCCTTTTATTTGTCCCAGGAAATCGTGAAGATATGCTACAAAAAGCTACTGGAGTTATGGCTGATGCTCTAGTTCCTGACATGGAAGATTCAGTTCCTGATGCTGAAAAGGGAAATGCTCGAAATGTTATAAATAATATGCTCAGCGATTTAGCTAAAGGAACTCAGAAAATTATTCCAAGAACCAATGCCTTAGATACTGGTTTAATTGAAGAAGATCTTAGGGCAGTAGTAGGACCATTGATATATGGTGTGTCAGTAGGAAAATTTGAAAGCAGCTGGGAAGTTGAACATGTTGACAACTTGATAGGTAATTTAGAGTCACGTGTAGGGATAAAAGTAGGCACAGTTAAATTAATTCCATGGATAGAAACTGCAAAAGGTATTTTAAATGCTAATGAAATTTGCAAATCATCATCAAGAATTGTTGCAGTAGCTTTTGGTGCTGAGGATTTTACAAGTGATATGGAAATTGAAAGGACAGCCGAAGGAAATGAATTAGCATATCCAAGGAGTATCGTAGCGATTGCTGCTCGTGCAAATTCTGTTTTAGCAGTTGATACCCCGTATCCAAATTTTCGTGATAGTGATGGGTTGCTTCATGAGGCAAATTTGGCTAAGAGTGTTGGATTTAAAGGGAAATTTGCAATTCATCCAAGTCAAATTGAAGCAATTAATGATTTATTTTCCCCTTCAAATGATCAGATTGAATACGCTAGAAAAGTAATAGCTGCTTTTAAAGAGGTTGAAGAACAAGGACGTGGGGCCACATCAATAGATGGAAAAATGATTGATGTTCCAATTGTTAAACGTGCAGAATCGCTACTTGCACTTGTTGAATCTTTGGAAAATTATTCAAAGTCCAAACAGGATAATGGATAAATATTGATGAATGATGATATTGTCGGCCTAGAAGGTCTTTCCTTTTACGGATATCATGGAGTTACTTCAGAAGAGAAGGAATCAAAACAAGAATTTCTAGTTGATATTGAATTAACTGTCGATCAAAACAAGGCCGCAAAATATGACGATATTACATATGCAGCAGACTATAGCCTAGTGTATCAAATTGTTAAAAAAATCATTGAGGGTCCTTCGAAGAATTTATTAGAAACTTTGGCTGAAACCATTGCATCAGAAATATTAATGGTATTTTCTGTGCAGGTCGTTCTTGTAAGAGTAGCAAAGGTTAAACCACCTATTAATACCATGAATCAGGGATCTGCATACGTAGAAATAATGAGAAGTAATTAGATTATTTTTTAAAATATTCTTTCCATCTTCTATTAACTAATTCTATAGTTTCTGAATCCATTTCTAGCACTTTTGGATAACCAAGTTTATTCGTAGCGTCAATTGCTAAAGTTCCTTCGTAAATTGGAACAGAATTTAGTAAGGAAGTTTGAGGGAATCTAATATCACGAGCAGGATCGAAATGGGAAAAGATTCCCCATAGAATGGATGTTTCGTCTTCGAGATTTGTTTCTGCACTAACTAAAGCCAAAATTTTAAGCTTTTGAAAAAAAGGAATTTTAAGAAGAATTTCAAGAAGCTTATTCCCATTCTCTTTTGTGCTTATAACAAGAAATTTTTCGTTTATATAATGCCACGAGTAAATCATAGATGAGAATTCGTACAAATTTTGAGATTGATTAAATTCTATTTGGGATTCGACATTATTATTTCGTTTGCCAAAACGAGTAGCATCAATGATCATTTTACTCCCAAGATGAATTTTGTAGCTTGTAAAGTCAAGAGTGTCAGATGGAAGCCTTGGCAGAAGTAAGAAATCGTTTTGTGGATTAAAAAAATGTGTAATTTCAGCTGCAACATTTTTCCAATTACGAACAGAAACATTTCCTTCTACTAATATCACACACTTTGATAAAGAAAGTTGTCCGTTGCCGAGCAATCCTAGGGCAGTTTTCATAGGTTCTTTTACATAACGACTATTAACGGATACTACAACAAGATTAGTAAAGCTAGCTTGAGAGTATGACCACATGTCTATTATCTCAGGATGAATTATTTTAATTAATGGGCCGATCATTTCTTGTGAAGCTTCACCAATTGCACTATCTTCTTGCGGAGGATAACCAACAACTGCAGCAGGGAAAATTGGATTTTTTCTATGGGTTATTGTTTTAATATTAAAGATCGGGAAGTTTTCTTTTTCTGAATAGTGTCCGATGTGATCTCCGAAAGGACCTTCTTGATTTCTTACATGAGGTGGTGCTGTTCCTTCTATGATAAATTCAGCATTTGCAGGTACCATAGTTTGTTGAGTTTTAGCTCTAACCATAGACAATGGGGATTCTCGTAGAAAACCACTGAACGCAATTTCATCAATTCCTTCTGGTAGTGGTAATGCTGCAGATAGCATAAGTGACGGATCACACCCTAATACCGTAATGATATCTAATTCACTATTGATTTTTTCAGCATTATTAAAATGGTATCCGCCTCCTTTTCCAAGTTGCCAATGTAATCCAGTTTGTTCATGACTCTGTATTTGCAAGCGATATATTCCAAGATTGCGTTTTTTGCTCAATGGATCATGAGTTAATACCAGTGGGAAAGTAATAAATCGACCGCCATCTTCTGGCCAACATTTTAAAGCTGGAAGTTTAGTAAGATCAACAGGTGCTGTGCATTCTTGAACGGGAGCACTAAACCATTTTTTAGATGTTCGGGCACTAAGTAATTTTTTGATTTGCCCTTTTGTTTTCCATAAACCTTGGATCGAAGGAGGGTTTATATGGTTTATAAAATCAATCAGACTACGTCCTATTAATTCTGGAGGACGACCTATTGCTGTTTCTATTCTTCTAATACTTCCAAAAAGATTTATCACTAATGGATAATTTGATCCTTGTACATTTTCAAATAAAAGAGCTGGTCCATCTTGTTTTATAATTCGTGTAACTATTTCAGTAATTTCAAGTTCAGGGTTTACTTGAGTTTTAATTTTTACAAGGTCACCTTGGGATTCTAATTTGGCTAAGAAACTCTTAAGGTCACGAAAAGGCATTAGTTTATTTTTCCTCGGTTGTAGGACCATTCCATCTTGGAACTAAATTGTTTTGAACACCCAACCGGTCTAAAATTCTGCTTGCTATGAAATCCACAAGATCCTCAAGTGTTTTGGGTTTATGATAAAAACCTGGAGATGCTGGTAGTATTTCAACACCTATTTCAGCAAGGTTCAACATATTATTTATATGAATCACACTTAAGGGTGCTTCACGTGTAACAAGAATTAGTTTTCTTTTTTCTTTTATCATCACATCGGCAGCTCTTTCAATCAGACTCGATGAGATTCCATTTGCAATTCTTGCAAGTGAACCCATCGAACATGGGACAACAACCATTCCAAGAGAATTTGAGGATCCGCTAGCAATCGAAGCGGCATAGTCATTTTCATCAAGTATTGTTAATCCTGTAGCGTTCTTAGAATTTAAATTCAACTGTTTTTGCCAGGCAGATAATTGATTTTCGAGGGTCCCCTCAAGCAAAAAATCAGATTCAATTTCAAGAACGCGTTTACCAGCTTTGGAAGATACAATTATTACGTTATGTTCTAACTCGAGAAGGGCACTTACAACTTTCAATGTGTATGGACTACCACTTCCCCCAGTTATGCCGACAGTGAATGTTCCCATTTTTTTCTACTAATTGCCTATGTTTTTCTTTTTGTAATTTATTTTGTAAATTGAGATAGCTCTATTATACTAGCTTTTCGTTCTCCTGGGGCTATATCCAAGATCCCTACATTGCCTAACTTTCGAAGATTTCTTGGCAAGACAGGACTTCCAGCATTTATAAAAAGTAATCCTTGATGTTCTTCAATCATAGCGTAATTCATTCGACCGAAAACAACTATGTCTATTGAAGCGTCAAAAATAGTTTCAATCATTTTGGGAAAATCTAATTCAGGTCTATTTTTGAGTTGTCTTTCAATAATTCCTGGTCTAAGTTCGTCATCAATTCCGTGAACTAGAAGATTATTTATTACACCAATATTATGACCTTCAATCTCAAGTATTTGTATTGGAGAAACTCTTGGATCGTCTTGGCATTCCATTGAGAAGCTTTCTGGGTTTTCAAACCTATCTCCATCTATACTTCCTGCAGCTTTAACTGGTGCAATTGTTTCAAGCCAATCAAGAACGCGAGGCACGTGAATGTTTCCAGAATGAAGGATTAAATCCACATCTTTGAATGCATCTTTGATTTCTATTGGTGGCTCATCACCCATTGTAGGAACATGAGTGTCAGAAATAAGACCGATTTTCATTTCAACCCCTTATGTTATCCATTATTTGTATCGGGTCAAAAACGCCTTTTGTGAAAAATTACTATACTTATTTTATGTTGATTGGAATCTGTTAATCTTTAGATTCCTCTAACATTGCTAACCAAGGTTCTTCTGCACCTTCTTTTTCCCAGTAGAAATCAAAACCAGCTTTTTTAGCAAACATTTCATCCATGTCTCGATCCCCAGTATGGATATATTTGTCAGCTTCAAATTGCTTCATAACGTCACCGAGTGCGTATTTTGGAGAAACAAAATCATATACAATATTATTGTCATCCCACATTCTTCTTTGAGATGAAAGAGCTCGATCAGAGCAACTACCAATTATACATCCGCTTGATTGAGCCTTGCGCACCATGTCGAGAGTTATAGGTCCAGGGGGGTCCCCAGTTTCTAAGCAGCCATCGATATCAAAACTAACTAATATTTTCAAGTTAGGGCCTCCAAATTGTGGTTTATAGTGAATATATGATATCAGAAAAATTGAGGGAATTCTAAAAAATGAGTGTGTGGAATTCCACACACTCATTTTACTATTAATATTAGTCTGGGCTTGTACCTAGAACTAACCAGTCGGAGTGTCCAGGAGTGAAGGCTCCGGAAATTCCAGTTTCATGTTTAATTTGAACCTGTCGATCTCCTGCTTCACCTCGGAGTTGTTGCACAGTGTCGTAGTGTCCCCACCATCTTGTTCTACCATTGCCATTGTTTCCACCACTTGAACTAAATGGATGAGGTCCTTCAACACGAATATCTCCTGCATAAAAATCAAGTGCTTCACCTTTTCCAACTCCATGCCACCCAAAACCTTCAAGGAACCACTGGGTGAACAATGTGAATCCGTCGTAAGGATTGAATACATCAACTTCACTTGCAGTTAAGCCTGATCCTTCATAGCATTTCCTTGCAATATGTGCACTGAATTCTTCAGTTTCAGCCATTGTTTCAAGACTACTTCGAACGACACCTCTTTGTGTAACATGATTTAAAACATAAACAGGTTTTTTCTTCATATCTTTTGCACGCTCTGCAGTTGTGAAGAGAAATGCTCCAGCTGTCTGAATTGGCAAGTCGCAATCATTCATGTTCATTGGTTTACATATCCATCTTGAAGCTAGATAGTCTTCTGCAGTAATTTGAAGATCGTCTGGTCGGTTTTGATAGTAGAAACCTTCAGGGAACATTGAACCATTTCTTCTCTGGTTGAGAATGAAAGGTGCCATCATGTCATGGTTTTTACCATAGGTTCTACAATATTGATCGAACCCAAAAGCAATTTGAGGGATTAGTTGCCATCCCCAAGGATTTGTCCATTGGCCGTTACCACCTGTAGTGTTTCCTGGTGTTTGATGGTACCTTCCAGGCATGTTCCCGGTTCCACGAACAACTAATACAGTGTGTGCTTCTCCATCACCTACTGCTTGTGCAGCGGCTACGAGAGCAGTAGAAAGACATCCTGGAGCATGATAGGTCATCTTTACATTCTTTAGACCCATGTTTTTGACTAGCCAATGTGCACTTACACCGCTAAGACCATCCTCACTATCGTAAGGAGCTTCGAAGTATCCGCGTCCTTGACTTGCGTCACCTCCCCAATCATCTCCCATGCCCTTATCACATGCAATTACACCATCAACATCGTCAACTGTAATTCCAGCCTCATCAAGTGCTTTTTGAGCTGCAAGCATTGTCCATGCACCTAAGCTAGTTTCAAGTGTTCCATCCCATCGTCGTGATGTTGGTGAGTTTCCAAGACCAACGATGGCCACTTTTCCTCGGTGTTCCCAAACACCGAGTCCTTCAGTTTTTCTATATCTTGATTCAGGAAACATTTCGGTTGATGCCATTATTTACCCCTTAAAGTTTTAGTAAACTTCTACTTTATTTATTATAATTAGCTTACGACTCTCCACTCGGCTACTTTTTGTTCAGTACCAAGTGTGTCTTGAAATTCAACTTGGACAGTTCCACCTACAGGAACATCGTCGTCAACAGGTGTACCAGGTAGATGACTAAACATCTTAATTTCTGGTGCATCTTCTAATTCAATTACTGCAATTATGAATGGTTGGTCTTCTTGTAGTGATCTAATTCGTGAATCATACATGGTCGAATACCCATGAATTTTTCCACGTCCGTTCATTTCTTTCCAAGTAAGATTTTCAGTAGTGCCACATTTGTAGCATGCAGCTTGAGGAGGATGTTGTAGCCAATCTTTCCCATCATTTCCTTTGCATCCTGCACAATTTTGCACTATGAGTTTTCCTTCGTTGCATGCATCCCAGAAAGGTTTACTTACCTCATCAGGGACGGGACTCATTTTCCCCATAATTCACCTCACATTGTTTTTAAAGTATTTCTGTGCATGCGAATGATAAGGGGATGCAAACCAGTGGTCAAGTAGTTGATTCTTGAACTGGGTAATTCCACATTTCTATTTTTTGAGATTTATTTGTAATAATGTATTTTTTGTATAAATGTTAAATGATTATTTATAATTTTAGTTTAAAACAATCTCAACAGGAAAATTAGTTATGGGACGATCGAAACACCATAAAGTTGGATTAATTCATCATGATAGCAATCAGACTGAAGCCGGATATACATTTTTTTGCAATGCTTCGGGCATGAAATCTAATGATTGCTATGCTTTTCTTATTGATATGAGTGGAAGAATTTGTCATAGATGGTATCGTCCAGAAGGAATTCGTCATGGGTATCTTCTTCCAAATGGGAATTTATTGTGTAGGACTCGTCCACCTGAACAACTAAATGGGTTAAAACCTATGCCTGGATCTGGTGAATGTCTACTCGAGATTGATTGGGACAGTAATATAGTGTGGCAACATTATGACCAATTTCTTCATCATGACTTTCAAAGACTGGACAACGGAAATACTTTAATTCTTGCATGGGAAGAATTACCTAAAGATATTTCAAAAAGGATTTTAGGAGGATACGATCCTCGTATAGAAATGGACCGAATGTTTGGTGATGTTATTCATGAGATAAGTCCTCTGAATAAAGTTATTTCAACGTGGAAAATTTGGGAGCTATTATCTTTTAACGAGGACTTGATATGTCCTTTAGAGGACAGAAGAGTTTGGACGCACAGTAATTCTATTGATGTTAATAGTAACGGGGATTTTTTGCTCAGTCATCGACAAATAGATAGTGTGAGTCTTTTAAATAGTTTATCAGGACAGCTAAAATGGAAATGGGGACGAGGCGATTTATCCCATCAACACGATGCACGTTATTTAAATAATGGGTTAATTCAAATTTTTGATAATGGAACACATAGAAAAGGAATGAGTTTTTCGCGCATTATATGGGTTAATCCTGAGACAAATACAATTGTTTGGGAATATAAGTCTGATCCTCTTGATGAATTTTACAGTTTTCACATAAGTGGTGCACAGTTACTACCATCAGGAAATATTTTTATAACTGAAGGTGCGTCGGGAAGATTATTTGAGATTACAAGTAATGGGGAAATTGTTTGGGAATATATTAACCCGTATTTTACTAGAGGAATAAATGGATTTTCCAATTCGATATTTAAGGCTCATAGGTATAGTCGAGACTATTTTGGGTTAGCAAATAGGGTTCTAGAGTCTGAAAAAGATGCTTTGTTCACTCGAATGTATATATCATGATGAAAAGGAAGGAAAAATTAATGAAAGTTGCTGTACTTGATGATTATCAAAACATCGCATCTTCATGCACCGACTGGACACGGTTGCCTTCATGGGTAAGAGTTGATTTTTTTTCAAAGCATATAAATAAAGAAAATGATCTTGTGCTTAGATTGATTGATTATGATGTTATTGTTGGCATGAGAGAAAGAACTCCATTTCCTAAAACGGTTATTGATAGACTGCCCAAACTAAAATTGTTAATTACTACCGGTTTACGGAATGCATCATTCGATCTTGAGGCTGCTACTCTTAATGGGGTCACGGTTTGTGGAACGCCGACTGGAGGGGAAGGAACTACAGAACTTACATGGGGTTTAATTATTGGATTGATTAGGAATATTCCTGCTGAACAAGAATTATCTAAACAAGGACATTGGGGAACAACTTTGGGAGGAGACTTAAAAGGAAAGAAACTGGGAATTTTGGGATTAGGACATATTGGCAGTTTGGTTGCAAGGGTTGGAACTGCCTTTGGCATGGATCTCATTGCCTGGAGCCAGAATCTCACTCACGAAAGGGCACAAGAATGTGGTGTTCAATTAGTAGAAAAAAATATTTTATTCGAACAGTCTGACATTCTTACTGTTCATCTCAAGTTAAGTGAAAGAACAAAAGGAATTATTGGAAAAAATGAGATTCAAATGATGAAGCCTTCAAGTTATTTAGTGAATACATCAAGAGGTCCTATCATAGATGAAGAAGCACTTTTGGAAGCGTTAAAAAATAGGAAAATTGCTGGGGCAGCATTAGACACTTTTAATGTTGAACCATTACCAATGAACCATGAACTTTTTAAATTAAGTAATGTTATGATAACTCCACATCTTGGATATGTTACTGAGGAATCATATAAAGCTTTTTTTGATGGTGTTGTAGAAGACATCTATTCATACATAGAAAATAACCCAGTGAGGGTACTTAATCCTGAAGTTCTTAAATCTGAATTCTTGCGAAGTATGAAGAAATGATTTACTAAGTTCTCTTTAAATCCAAAGACGCAGAATTAAGACAATATCTTATGCCAGTTGGTTCAGGTCCATCTGGGAAAATATGACCTAAGTGTGCTCCACAAGAAGAACAAAGTGCTTCTACCCGTTTCATTCCGAATGAAAAATCGCTTTCTTCTTCAATGACAGATTCATTGACTGGTTCCCAGAAACTTGGCCATCCGGTACCAGACTCATATTTAGTTTCTGATGAAAAAAGAGGTTCATCGCAGCAAATGCAATGGTAAATTCCGGTATCTTTACAGTTCCAATATATTCCACTGAACGGAGCTTCAGTCGATTTGTGTTGGGTTACTTCGTATTGTTCTGGAGTCAAATTATTGATGCGTTCTTCATTTTCCATCTGAGTCTCCTTGTTGAAGAAAAATATGGAGTGTTACTGCTATTAAATATTTTTAATTAACTCTAAAATAATAATATTTCGACAAGCTGGCAAATGTTTTCATTTTTTTTGATTCTTATTGTAATATTGTATGTATACCTGAAAGGAGAAAGCTTTATGCCGACTTTTGACATTGTATGTAAAACTGATCTCATGGAAATGGATAATGCAATTAATGGTGTAAATCGTGAAACCAAGCAAAGATTTGATCTAAAGGGTTCGAAATGTGAGGTGCAACGGCAGGAGAATCTAATTACTATTGTTGCAGATGATGATATGAAATTACGTCAAATGCAAGATTTGATACTGAATTATGCTGCAAGAAGAAAGATTGACATGCGTTCTTTAGATTTTCAAACTCCTCAAGATGCTTCAGGTGGAAGTCTTCGTCAACCAGTTGTAATTAAACAAGGTATTAATCAAGAATTAAGTAAAAAGATTATGAAGGCTATTCGTGGAAGTAAAATTAAGGTTCAAGTTACTCAGCAAGGTCAAGAATTACGTGTTTCAGGTAATAAACGTGATGATCTTCAGGCGACTATTCAATTCGTAAAAGAATTGAATCTAGATGAACCTCTTGATTATGTTAATTTTCGTGATTAAGATGGGTTGAATGAGCCGTTAGTTTTTTTCAATTTGCGTATTTTCAATATTGTTACGCTTGACTAATAATTCATCAGACTTAAGGTCAATAAACCATGGTCCTCCTGCATTACCTCTTAAATCATTTTCAGTTACCAAACAATTTCCAGCATTATTTAGAAGTATTCCTCCACCGTTTCCGGAGATTAAATTATTAGAAATATGACAATATGCAGTATTTGTTATTTGAATCCCACTGAATTTATTTAATGAAATAGTATTTTGTTCGAGTAATCCATATGAATTCAAATCACAAATTATCCCAGCTTCATCGTTTTTACTTATTTGATTATTACGAATCGTAGCTTGGCTATTTTTGTCCTTAACCACCAAGCCACTTGATCTGTTATTTTGTATGGTATTTTCCTCAATAGTGGCAATTCCCCCAGTATGTATATTGATTCCTGCCTGTTTACCTTGAGTGATTTTATTGTCGATAATTTTGGCAGTTCCTGAATTCCGTATTTCTATGCCAGCAAAATAACTTCCTGTAATTTCATTTTTTGTTATTATTCCTTGAGCTGATTTTTGAATTAGAATTCCGGACTCTTGAATCTTATTCAATCGGTTGTTGTTAATAATTGCGTTACCTGAATCAGTTATTTCAATTCCTGCAAATTTTGTTGAATGTATTGATGTATTTTTTATTGAGGAAAAGTTTTCTAAAAACAAACCAGTGTCAAATTCTTCATAAATTTTACAATTATCCATGACTAATTGAGTTTCTTTTATTCCCCAGAGAGCAGTTGTTGCATTTCCAATGAATGTACAATTTTTTATGTAGGATGTTCCATTGCGTAATTCGATACATGCTGTTTTCACCTGGTCAGGGGGTGTATTTTTTTCAAAAAGGATATTTTCTAATTTAATATTATCTCCACTCAGGATGTTCGGGCTTGTTGATGTATTGTTGATAACAATCTTATTTGCTAATCCAATCCCGATTATTGTAATTGACTTTTCAATTACAATATTTTCATTATATATACCTGGAAAGATGTGAATATAGTCACCCGGATTGCTATCTTTTATAGCTAAATTTATACTTTTATATGCTGATTTTTCTTCTGAAACATTTCGTATTCGATTATCGGTATTAGCCATTTTGACTTTTTCCTAAGTTCAGTTAGGTAAATTGGGTTTCGTTGAATTAATAATACTAAGCAATTTTGTTTTTGTAGGAGGGGTGCCATTTTTTCGAAATATTTCATCTCCTTGCTTATTTAATAATAAAAATGCAGGAATTACATCTGACTTGTATTTTTCTCGTACTATACGACCATATTCGGATCTTATTTCCACTCGTATCAAATCACACTCATCAATGATTTGTTTTTCTAAGCTGCTAACTGCAGATTTAGCTAATAAGCAAGCTATTCACATATCCGAGTAGAAGTAAAGCAGCACAGGTTTATTTGGCAAAATATCTTCAGATAAATCTTTGAGTGAACTTTCGTTGGAATTTTGGTTAATGATAATTACAGTGGAAACGATTAGTAAAGCAGCAAAGATGCTGATTAAGGAAAAAGTTTTTATCCAGTTTGGGAAAAAACGCCAGATAAATAATTGTAATGATATAGTAAAGAAGATCGTGGTTAGTAAAAATGAGTACTGATTAATGATCGAAAACATTTACAATTTACCGAAATTAAGACCAGAAAAGATACTGTAATTGCATACTTAGTGAAGCCTTTATTCAGGTCCAGCTACTACTGCAAGATAGCTTCCTTCCATGAAAATAAGTGGAAAACCATCTTTTACTTCCATGTCGGTAACTTCACCTATAACCATAAAACCAGGACCAGTTAGCCCGTGGTTAGTATTTACACCTGTAGGGATCATATGTACAAGTTTGCAATCCATAGATGCTATGCAGTCCTCAATTAGAGGCATTCCACTTGGTGCAGTTTCTAGATTTCCAGGTTTGTCGGGAGATAAAGGTTTAGTTGAGAAATATTCAGACCATTGAAGTTGATCAGCACCAAGTATATTCATGCCAAACCGTTTTTCGCGCATGATATTTTCGTAGGTGCCCTTTTTTCGTCCTAGATAAAAAAGAACCATAGGAGGCTCGAGAGATACCGTCATAGCTCTTTCAGTAGATAAACCATGAATTGATCCATCACTGTTCAGACTAGATATGACTGTTATACCCAGCGGGAATCGATGCCAAGCAGCAGCGATATAATCACCAACTTCGGGCTTTACCATGTGTCCCTCCTTAATGGATTCTTTTAGTCAATTAACTTGAAATCATTCTATCATCATTATTAATCAATGTAACCAACAATTTCATAGTAATCATTTTCTTTTTATTACATGTTTTGTGTTGTAATATTAAGCTTTATTGGCAATTTGATTCTAATGAATATTGAGGCAATGTAATTTAAAGAGGGTAATCGAGTGTTTATATTAGATAATGGCAATAGGTGGGTTGTTCCGAGAACAGAACTTACTTTTCCTGGACATAATCGACGAATGCATGAAAAAGCAGCAGAAGCTGAAGTAGATCACGTAATGGCTGATCTGGAAGATGCATGTCCATATGACCAAAAGGGTCCTTCTAGCAGAACTGCAATAATTAATGCATTTAATGAAATTGATTTTAATCAGAAAGTTGTTACTTTTCGACCTAACAACATTCAATCACCATTTTTTCTTGGTGATGTAGAAGCAATTGTGAAAGGGGCACCAAATAAATTCCATGGAATCATTCTTCCTAAATCTAATAACCCAGAAGATATAATTTATCTTTCAAAGTTGCTTGATAATCTTGAATATGAATCAGGTTGGGATTACCAGATAAAAATTGAAGCTTTAATTGAAACTCCAGAAGCTTTAATACGAGCTTATGACATTGCTAAAGCTTCATCAAGAATGGCTGGTCTTATTTTTGGACTTGCTGATTTTGCTGCTTCAATGGGTGTAGTTCAAGTAGTAGAAAAGCAAAACGTTAACTTTGCGTATGCAAAACAATCAGTAGCTGTAGCTGCCAAAGCTGCAGGACTTCATGCTATTGATAATGTTTATTTTAACCTTGTAAGAGGAGATACACCTGAAGAAGAGGCAAAACGAATCGAAACTCAGTTATATGAGAAAAATAAGGAAGCAGCTAATTTTGGGATGGATGGAACATGGGTTATTCACCCATCTCAAGCTACCATTGCTAATAAAGCATTCACTCCTGAGGATGAACAAGTTCAATATGCTATGAAAGTTATAGATTATTTTCATCATCAGGGTGGTGGGGCTTTTGTAATGCCTGATACGGATGAATTTGTTGATGAGGCAACTGCAAAAGGCTATTTGGTACTTTTGGCAAAAGCTGCTCAAGGAGATAAGGTTGACGAAGAATGGCTAAAAATTCAAGCTGATAGACACAAAGATGTCACAGGTTATGATATCCTTTCACAAGCAGGGAAGAGTCTTCGTTCCTGATTAATTATTTAAAGATAATTAATGCCCGGTGGTGCAGCGGTAGCACAGGGGACTTTGAATCCCCTGACCTAGGTTCGAGTCCTAGCCGGGCAGCCAGTA
>CEUZ01067281.1_pt1 | contig 86256 bp, 124 predicted proteins | sample 361511 | NCBI WGS metagenome assembly CEUZ01 (sample SAMEA2622822, study PRJEB7988) | marine metagenome | biome: marine biome (ENVO:00000447); feature: surface water layer (ENVO:00002042); material: "saline water (ENVO:00002010), including plankton (ENVO:xxxxxxxx)" | depth 5 m
GACTTCACCTATATTACAGGCAACCTTCCTAGAGACCACCCTTCCTTTAGTAAAGCCAGATTGAAGAACCCCCTCCCCTAAGGCAAACCCTCCTGAAATATCTCTTGTGTCGCTAATGCCTGCGAGCAGATCCTCGCCAATCATGTAGCGGGTAATATTAAATTCCCCCTCAACAGGACCACTGATAAAACTATCCACATAGCCTATGCCGGCCAAATAAAGAGGGGTAACATCCGACCCGTAGGAAACACTAACCGAACTTATGCCAGAGATAATCTGGTTGTCGACAATAAATTCCTGTTCATAACTTGAGAAGCTCATCTTACGCGCCGTCGTCTAACAGCCCTCCAGGTCGGCTCTCCTCCTTAATTACAGTGATGACTTGATCCTTGATTCTTGAGGAGAACTTATCCATTTTATCTTCTCCGCCATCTCCAGACCTCTCGTCGTCACCACCGCTGGATTCGCCGCCGGACTTATCGACGTTGACGGTTATAGAGACATTGTTTGTGCTTGCGCCACCCAAGCTTCCGCCGGGATCACTGCTGGCATTGGTAACGATGCCTCCCTTGTTGAATCTGCCGGCGTTAATTTTATCCAAGGTGGGCACGCCCATTTTTCTTACGGCGTCAGCCCTTATTACGTACTCGCCCTCTGAAAGCATGGTGGGAATTTGGTCGATGCCGGATTGCCCTACGATCTTGCCGCCGGTTGCTTTCCTAAGGGGGATTATTTTTCTACCCGTATCCTTTATGAACTCCTTGAGTTTTTTTGTGGCCTCCGTCGCCTTTTCGCCAACGCTGCCTTTTTTCCAGGGAGAATTAGCCCATGTTGAGAGTCTGCCTGGCTTCTCTCTGCTTGAAAATTTAAAGCTGCCATCATCATGAAACCAGCTTGAGCCTCCCCCCTGACTTTCTGCGTAGCTTTCAATGGCTCCTCGGTCAAGATATCCATAGTCTTTCTTTCCCCCGAACATTCCTGAGCTTTGTTTGAAATCAAAAGAATGGCCAGTCCCGCTCATCTCTGCTGCGGCCTTCATACCATAGCCGGCGTCGGAGGATACCTTAAACACCTGTCCGTCTGGAGACATCTTAGCTAGCGTCCCGTCGGACATTTCAATGTTTTTGCCTAAACCCATCGCCATGTCAGCCTTACCGAATGCGCCGCTCTTCTCTAGGTGTGCGCCAAGTTTTTGAGCTCCAATACTGGCGACGGCAGTGAATATCTGCCGGCCCATTTGAGCTCTTTTTTCTGCCTTTTCTATAAATTTTTGAGTGTTTGCCTGGTCCTGAGCTTTTAGCTCACCGACGTACTCCTGAACGCGGGCATTGTTTTGCATATAATGTGCAGACATGTTTTGGCGCTTCCACTGGCCGTCGGTTTCGAAGCGGTCTTTCTTTCTGACCTCCCAATTGTCTTCTTCCTTTTTGCCGAACAGCTTGCTTGCCAAAAAGCTACCTGCGATGCCGCCTAGTCCCATGGCCCAGCTTGGGCCACCACCGCCTTTACGTTGGAAGTGGCCTGAGTTCACGGCGTCCATCATGCCGACGCCGTATTTTTTTACGGCCTCCGGACGCATGCGGTACTCCTGATTACTAACCATGGCGAGCCCGCCATCATTGAATCCTACTAGGCCGCCTTTGGCGTACCCCTTTCTTGTCCTCCGCTCCCCGGAGCCAAACAAGGCCATGGTAGCTTGGTCGGCGAAATGGCCCATCATTTTTTGATTGAAAGTGTCCAGGAAACTTAGGGCTGCGTCACGCAGTACGTCCTTAAGCTTGCCTCCGTTGCGGATAGCATTCATCATTGCGTTGGACATGCCGTTTGAAAATGCTTCAGGTATTGCTTCGCCAAGTGAATGATTAAAAGTTTCAACCCTGTCCTGTATTTGATTCATTGCGCGGTTCATCCCTCTACCGAAGGCGCCCTCGCCGCGCTTTTCCCCATGTTCTATTTCGGCTAATTTTTTAGCGATTTCATATTCGGCCTCCATTTTAGCGAGCACCTTTGCGTGCTCATCGGATTTACCGCGTATTGCCTCCAACGATTGGGAGAGGGCCTCCGCAGAATGACTTTCTAGACCAATCTCTTTAGATTTTTGCCTTGTGAGCTTTTCCGCCTCTAGGTTTTTCCGTACTGCGATATCCAAAGATGCTTGAGAAGCCTCTTTATCAATTGCCGGAGCTCGTTCCTTATATTTACCAGCTAGTTCTGTTAGAGCTCCGGGGCTACGGCTCAGCTTAAGCGAGTCGAAGCCCATCTTCTTCAGTGCTTCGCGCTCAGCTTTGGTATAAGATTTTTGCCAGTCGCGGGGGTCCCCACTCGCCCCACCTCTCTTATTTACACCACCTTCCCAAGCACCCTTCTCTTCGCCTAACGTAAATCTTCCGTCCTTGAAATTTAATTTTGTACTACCTGCATTACGGGCATCGAAGGCAGCTTTGAAATGGGCGGATCTTTTATTGCCCATCGCTTTCAATGCTCGATAGTCATCCCCGGTGATAGCGGGGAGGGAGGAGTCTCTCATCTCGCCCCCCTCCACTGAAATCGGATCGAGCGATCCCGTTTTCAACGCCTGCATAAGGCGGGTGCGAGCCTGCTCAGGGGAAAGAACCATGGCGTCGTACATTTCGGCCTTCTTTATCATATGGGGAGACGAGTGGCTTAGATCTCCTTGAGAGATGGCCACTTGAGTCTGGTTATAAAGAGCGCGATGCCGCGCGAGGCTGTCCAGCTTGTCAGTAGTTTTCTTCTCAGCAGCATTTCTCCTTGCCTTGAGTTTTCCCGTCAACCCCATTAAGTAGTCGGCCTTAGCTTGCGAACTATCGAGACCTTGATATGTTTTAATATCAAACCCTCCCTCCTTATCAACTATAGCCTTTAGCGCGGGATCCCGCTTTATCATCTGGAGAAGTTCCTGTCCTTGAGAAGTGCGGGTACTCTCCACCCCCGCTTCGTATTTTAGTTTTCGCTGTCTTTGCGAAGAGGAAAATCTTTGTCTCGCAGTTCCGCCCTGCATTTCTGCGAGGCTAATACTTTCAGCGCCAATACTTCTGGTGAGCTGAAGTTCTTGCTGCAATAAGTTCAACCGCTCTTTCAATTGGGTATTTTTATCGAACCTGGCCATTCTAGCTTTTAGCACCACCCGCTCCTTTATAATTAAGTTCTCTTCCCTATTCGCCTTAAGTTTGCCCTCGGAATTCCAGAGCTCGACGTTTGCTGAGGTTACGGCCTTCATTCTATTGCCTTGGATTACCCTAAGGTCTCCTTGTTTCTTTTTATCCATGCCTACCGTTTGGCCCGCCTCCCTTATCATCGTCTCAGTGTCTAACGCAAGAATCGCATCGCGAAGCTCATTGTCTCCAGCCTCAGGACGAAGACCGAGCCTTACCTTCAGACCTTGAGTGCCCTCACCCCTCTCATCCATAATCATTTTTTCGAGCGCTTTTCTAGCAGCGACATCAGCCGCCAGCAAGGATTGGGCGTGCTTATCGGAAGCCTTTCGCATTCCTATATTATAATCACTCCAGACCTTAGACGTTTCACTAGTCAATCCCTCCCAGGTGTTTTGAGTCTTGTTAATGCTGTGGGTAAAATCCAGCATTCCTTTGCTTTGGTCTCTTTTTAAATCTATTAGCTTTAGATCCTCATGGAGATGCAATTCCATCGTTTGAAGAATCATTGAGTTTGCTTTATCAACGGCCAGCAGTGAGGTTGTCCCCTTTATGGCTGCGGCCTCCCAGGCGGTTGCGGCATCTACTAGTGTGTCTGCATCCCATTCGTCCATAGCAGCAAGAAGTTCAGGCTTTCCGAGTTGCTGCTCTACCTTAACTTCTTTCCATTTTGCCTTGTCTTTTTCCGCGAGCTTGGCATATTCTACAGCGCTTATAGTTTGACCCACGGCGGTTGCGTCTATGGTTGCTGGCCTTTTGGCGGGAATCGTCGCGGTATTCCCATCATCACCTATCACTTGCCTGTTTTCATCCCCAGGGATTGAAACTTCCTGCCCAGTATATCTTTTCACCATGTACGTTTGAGGGGCGACTGAGTCATCCACGTTTTCCTGTATCCAAGACTTAAGTAGCCCCCGATATCTCTCAGTGAGTTCGCCCGTTCTGTCCTTCCCGTGCATAGCGTCAAACATTAGACCTGCAGATTTTCCGTCTTTTTCGGCGCCTGTAATCATATACTCTCGGAGGTTCGGCCTGGAATAGGTCCTCATTCCTCCCAGGCTAGCGATCACAGACAGCATTGAGGCCTCCTCTGCGTTGGGGCCGACAACCTCCGCCATGTCCAGCAGATCATTCTTTTTCCGGAACCCACCTTTACCCCTGTTCGCCCTCATCTCCATCCGCTTAAGGTGGGACACGGTATCTGGGTCGCCCCTCTTTTCCTCGGCCAGTTGCAGGTTCCTAAATTGCTCGGGAGTCATATTCGCCAACTTAAATACGCCGCTACTCGTGAAATTCCTTTTGCTATCGTACCCGCTGTATTTTGCCAGGACCTCATTGCCATCGGCTTCTTCGTCGCCCCTAAAGAATACTCTTGCGCCGCTTAGAGTCGTGGTATTTTTGGCATTTCTTTGGCTCATTCCCGCTTTCGCGAGAGTATTACCCACGCCGACCTTTGCGCCCATCGCCGCCGCAAAATATTCTTTAACAAATTGTTTCGCTGATATGTTACCGGTTCTTGAAATTTCCGAGTTCCACGGTTGGTTTAAATTTCCACTTCCGAATTTCCCCTGCTCAAGAACCTCCATAAAATCAGTTCTCGAAAGAAGCGCGGTTGCGGCGCTTATCTCCTGGGCGTCAGATGCTTTTTCAGCGGCTTCTCCAGCCTTCTTAATTTCATCTGCGATTTTTCGACTGGCTTCCTCCGCTTTTTTAATTCCATCATATACCCCCCAGCCTGCGCCAATCAACGCTCCTGCAGCAGCTCCCCACGGGCCGATCATCATACCCATAGACGCCCCCATTGCTCCATAGTTTAGCGCTCCTGCGGAGGCCTGGGCAAGGCCACTCGTTTCGAAACCCTCCGACCCCTGGATCTGCCCGGCGATCATATTTGCTCCCATCATTGCGGCCATACCAGCCATGCCAGCCCGATTCGCCGCGCGCTCCCTCTTACCTGCCTTCTTGGCGGCCTCGGCATTCCTTTTTTCTGCGGCGGCATTCGCGGAACCTGCCTGTTTATTTAGTGTTCTTACCTTGGCCAACGCCCTCGTTGTAGCCGAAAGCTTTTTTTCATTTTGATAAAATTCTTGCGCAATACGCCGCCTTTCACGGCGGCTCTTCAGTCGTGACTGGCGCCCCTCCTTTTCGAGCTTCTCTTTCTGCTCCTGCAGCCTCTTTTCCCTCCCTTGGAGCTTGTCCTGCAGGTCTCGGCCTTTATCCAGCTTCTTACTGGTTTTGTCATATTCCGCAGCAGTCTTGGCGGCGGCATCATTTGCCTCCTGTATTCCTGTCTGGCTACCAAAGAACTTCCCCATTCTAGATTTGCCAACCCAGCTATTCATAGCTCCAAGGAAATAATTCGGCACAATTCCAGTAGCACCAAGTACATCACGCAATCCGTTGGGTTCGTCATCTGTATTGGTGACGCCGAGCCCAGCAGGGTTGGAGCGCCCGACTAATCTCTTATGTGAGCCAATTCTAATTTTAGAAACAGGAACGCCGGCGCTCATTTCTCTCCCGATGGCATCACTTAATGGGTCGGCGAAGTTGGGAACAAAACCCATGGAGGCCTTCTTTGATTTTGGCTTCGGAGTGGCCTTAACGCCAGACTTCCATAAAACTTCTTTTGCAATTTTAGCGGCCATACTCTCTCTATTTTCGCTCGTATCCTGAGCCTTATAGTCGGCCATTTTGGCTACGTCTTTTCCAAAGAGGGCCCTAATATTTGGACCAACACGTTTAACGTCGAAGTCTCCTCCTGGAGTTTCAGGGTCTGAAGCTTCAGTCTTTAGCCTTGTTTCTAGTGCTGTTTCAAATATAGCTCCGTACAACGCCCCTAATGCCCCGCTCATACCACTACGATCATCCTTTGTAGCAAAAATTTTAGCCTCTATAGCTCCCTCATGACTTTTACCAAGCGGCTCGACGCCTTTTATTTTTATTCGGTTAGCGTAATTAGTCACTGCTCCAATAATTTGCTTTTTGAGTAGCCCGTCAATACCCCCATACTTACTCTCAGAAAACTTATCCATTGCAGATTCTTGTATTCCAAAACCCCTAAATATATATGGCCTTTTAATTCTAGGGTCCTCAGAAAGACTTTTATCTCCCAAGAATTTTCCGGCGATAACAGCCCTATCTGCTGGCGTAGGTGTCCTAGTAATTGGAGGCAAGACCCCGCTTTTCATCTCAGGAATTAGCATGCTAGCAAGCGCGGTTGCGTTGTAAGCGGTGGCAGGTGTTGTGACGGCGCTTGACTTCAAATTATATTGAGCCAACGCACTATGCTTTGGGCTAATCCCAGCGGCGATAGCGTCCTCTGGAGTTTTGAAAGTTCGTTCCGTTCGGTTGGGGTACCTCCCAGTTAAGATTTTTATAGCAAAATTCGGAACATATCCTCCCGCCATGTATGGGTCAAAACCGTGAGCGCCATAGAATTCCTTCGCATAATTATCTTTCGCCTTACCTCCTGGAGGCATAATTGCGGGCTGCGTCAGCCCTGGAAATTTCTTAACCCTTTCAGCGGTGTTATATACAACGCTCCCGACGCCGGGCATCCTCATTGTGCGCACTGCGCCGGGGGCATATCCGCCTTTTCTAGCCTCAGCCTTTTCGTCATCTGCGGCTGCGTAATTCGGGATAAAACCTAACGCCCCACGGCCCCCACTCCTCATGGATAAGCCGGGTCCGATACCTTGTCGCATCATGACGGGGGCCATGCTCTTAGTCAGGGCCGCAAGTCGGCTAGCCTCTTGGGTTTGCTGCTGAATGAGCTGGAGAATAGTTCGCTCCTTCTGTTCTCGGCTTATGTCTGTCCGCAGCATTTCCTTTTGTAGCCCTGCATTTTGAGTAAGAACCTGCATTAAGCTTTGCTCAATGTTTCGTCTTGCATTAGCGGTTTTATTAATATTCAGAAGACTGCCCAAGCTTTGCTGGGCATATTTAACGGCATTAACAAATAGTTTTCCTGCGACAGCAGCGAACATCACCAAACCCGGACCAGTCAAGATGTTGCCCACGCCCCTCAAGAGGCCTTGAGCGAATTTATTTCCTTCCTGTTCCCCGTCGCCAAGTATTCCGCCTAGCCCTTCGGCCATACCTTTGATTCCATCTAAAACCTTATTTATGCCTGGAGCAAGAGCGATATCTCCTATTTTTTTTGCGAGCTCCTGGACGGCCACTCCCGTTTCAGTTGCAAGAGCAGACATGGTTTGCCTGAGTTGCTCATTCTTTCTGTTAGATTCATCTGTTGCGCTTGCAGCTATCGCAGTGGCTTGGGCGGTTACGCTGTTTGTTTTTCCCAAGTCTGCCAAGGCGGCTTTTAAAATGTTGATCTGGAATACGCCTGCGACGTTTTGTGAGATGTAGGCTCTTTGAGCGTCCGTTAGGGTGTCGTATGTATTGGCCAGGCTCTGCATGATTTTCATGGCAGGTAAAGTTTTGCCTTGCAGATCACGGACGGCAATACCAAGATTCTCCAGCTCTGCCAGAGTAGAACTACGCCGGACCCTAGTAAAGATTGTCTTAAAGGCGTTACCGATAACTGCGCCACCGCGAGCGGTTCTTTCTTGAGCTGCCGTCACCAATCCGATAAGCTGATTGATATCAACCCCTGCGCTCCTGGCGGATTGCCCTGCTCGCGCTATTGCTTGGGCGAAGTCTTCCGCGCTAACCGCGAACTTAACATCTACGGCGGCGAATTTACTTACTAGGGCTGTTGAGTCTGCTATTTCCCCCTTAAACGTATTCATCGCGGCAGTCAAAGATTTCACTGAATCCGCAGCCTTCATCCCGGTCAGTCTCGTTAGGATAAGGGCGTCCTTTGTTCGCTTGAGGGTTTCGTTAACAGAAAGGCCCTGTCTCGCAAATTCCGTGGCAGCTTCCGACGCAGCTCTGAATCCGGCTCCCGTTTCGGCGGCGACCTTCATCAATCCTCCGCCGAATTTATCAAGTTGGCCAGTGGTCAGCCCCATAACCACATTAATATCGGTTAGGTTTTTCTCCACCTCCATAGTAGCTTGAACCAATCCCTTGAACGCTCCGGCAACAGCATTAATAACCCCCACGGAAGCTCCGAAGGCAAGAACACGAGCATTAGAAGCCTCAAGGGATTTAGTAAATTCGTCGGCGCCGCGCTTCATGTTACCCAGCGGCTGAGTAACTCCCTTATCGTCAATTCGAATCTTAAGTCTTCCCGACCTGTTAATTCTGTCTACGGCAGCGTGAACATCCCTGACCAAAGGATCCGTGTTAGCGTGGACGTTTACATTAATGCTCATACCTTATACCCTGACAAGGTATTACACCTAAATTATTCTAGCCAGCCCCGGAAAGCTTCATCATGTCTTGCATGCTTAGAGATCCGCCCTTTTTCTTTGCTTCCTCATGCAGGCTAACACCCTGGTTGGGCCTAGTCATGCCGAGGTACTCATAGTCCTCGTCCGTCGCCCCAACCAGCGTTGCCCCGTCGGCGTCCTCAAACTTGCTCTTCATTTTTTCTTTCTCTTCATCAGATATGCTACCATAATCCAACAAAGCCTTTGGATCTTTTTTGATTTTTTCTGGAATGTTTCGGTTATTTTCGTATATACTTTTAAAGATTCGGGTATATACGATCATTCTTATTTGGTTATATGTTAGCTTGCAAAATGGGACACCGTAAAACTGCATACTGTCATCAGAGAAGCCCAAGTAAGGCTGGTAAAACTCCTCTAATACTAAATACTGTATAGACTCTTCGGTAAAAGAATTAAAAATATCATTATATAAATTAACAAGAGATGAGACATATGTTTGATCTAGTTCATCATATTCTTCTTCGGTATATAGAGGAATCTCTCCGGCCTTATCTTTTTGAAAGCTGCGGAGGATGTAGAAGTCATGAGTTCTTTGTTCCGCGTATCTTTCACAAGTATTGCCGAGTAAATCCAGTCGCTGTTGTTTCTTCTTATTAAGCTTGTCGAGCTCTCTTTCGATAATTTTATTTTGCTGATCCTGAGCAGACTTAAGGACTAGGTTCTTCTTGGACTCCTCCATAGTGTTAATGAATCTCTCTTGGCGCTCAATTTCCTCTTCGTCTTTCTCTGTCCAATCTCCCCCTTCACGCAATATCTCTAACATCTCCTCCTCCGTGGGAAGCCCTCGGTCTTGGGCGATTTTTTTATATAGCTCGGTAATGTCTTCGAGCTCCACCTGGTCGTGGGGAGTCAGGTGCTTGATATATATCAAAGCTCCGTTGTGTTCGGTGGTGGAAAAACCTCGAACAATATCCCTAAACGCCTTACGGTAATTGGTGGTGGACACTAGACGTTTCCTTCATCTATGTCCTTTTGTAGAGTCTCAAAGTCTTCGTCGGTAACGGCTCCGGCGCTGTAGTACCAAAAACTAATATAGGTTGCGAGCCTTGAGGATATAATATCATAGAGCTCACTACCTTCTTCCTCAAGCCTGTAGTATTCATCGATTTTATCCTGAAAGGTATCGCCCTTAAAAATGGGCTCGGCATCCTCTTCGTTATCCCTGCGGAGGTAGCTCAGGTTTAAGAGGTACCAGGTCACGGCTTTATTTTGGGCGCGTGAATCCGCTGTGTGGTTGAATAAAGATGCGTAATTGGTTTCCATATCAACTATATCCTTGCGGGTCTCCCCGAGTTTGCCGGATAATTTTTTAATTTTCTCCTTGTCCTTATCGGTTTTCTTAACCTTAGTGGTTAACCTCGTAAGGTCATTACTGATTTCCCCGAATTTCATATAGAGCCTAGTGAGTGCAGACGCATCCTCTTCAGCCATAAGCCCACCGCTGTCAGAATATTTTTTAGACAACATCGCCTTAGTGAGAATTCCTTGTTTAATGCATTTACTCATCTCGATACTATATTCAAGCTCCGCTTCTTCCATTTCCCTACGGTTCGGCTGCTTAATAATTACTCGATAAGGGACGGGCTCCTCGACCTCCTTAGTGACCTCAACTTCTTCAGTCGTTCCGTCTTCGTTCTTTCGCTCCTCGGTTTCAGTGACCTTAACCTTCTCAACCTTATCTACCGTAAAACTATATACCTCCCGCATTTTGACGGGAGCGTCGGTATCCTCTTTTTCTAAAACATCAGTTGCCATATCCTTATTCCTTTCTTTATTATAGTTACTTAAAGACAAAATCTATAGTGAAATTCTCAAACCCGCCCTCGATATTCCTAATGGCCTCATTGCCAATGTCCAGGGTGCGCTTTCGAAGGTGCTGAACCTTTTCTTGATCAAAATAATTGGCTTGATCAATGAGCGGGGAGTACTCCTTTGGAAGGTTCCTTTTTAATTTGCCAAAATTAATTTCGTGCTCCTTTTGTAGGTCTTCCAACATAACAAGGAAACCCTTAAAAAGAGTAACCGTATTCCGCTCGCAGTGTTTGCGAAAAATATCCTCTGCCTCCATAACCTTATTCCTTATTTAACAATACACAATATTATTTAGTGTAGAATAATATATGTCAAGTTTTCTTTCTGATGCAGCTAAATCAATAATAGCAAGCCAATTCAACAACCTGCACGATACGTTCTCCAGGGACATCGTTGTATACAAGGAAGCTCAGAAGGTTGTGATTAGTACTGACCCCAATTATAATTATATCTACAACCAGACGAGCGAGAGCACTTCTAGCGTTACCAATGTGCCGCAAAAGCAGGTCTTCAAGGCTCGCATTCGTTACGATGACAACAGGGATACAGAATACTTTGGTGAATTTGGGACATCAACAAAAATCTCTAGAGTAGATTCCGGAAGTAGGGTGAGGATTAAATTAAAAAAGGTAGATTACGATTACATCAGAGACGCAAAGCGCATTGAATTCGACGGCAGAATGTTTTTAGTAGATTCCGACCCAAGGCCGCACGGATTGTTTGACGTTGATTTTTATACGCTCTATCTTAAACCAGTAGAAACACAATGATTCGAGACAGGGCATTGAAGCAATCACTACAGGTGGCCTTACTCAAAGACCGCAAGGTCGTTCGGGCAATGGACGCAAAAGCTCAAGATTTTTTCGAGCGAGCAAAATCAGAGATGCTCGAGGAATTCGACAATCACCCCATTACTAGAGATCTTAACAACGAGGGAGATGCAGGCCTAGTAAGCAGGGGAAGCCTTTTTGGTTTCCTGGGATTTGAAGACGGAGATCGACCCACAGAGGAATTAAGAGAGGTCCTGGAGCGAGGGTGCAAGATTAAATTTTTTAAAGAAAATCTCAAAGGAGGCGTTCGCCAATACTCAGCTGAAATACCAACAAGGTCGCAGCTTTTCAGGGCAACACCCCTAAGATGGGCTCGCGGCAGGAGCTGGCTAAAGAGCATAGAGCACGGCATTTCAGGGATGGGGCAATACATGAATATCGATACTGCGTCAAGCAGGTCAGGAGAAGGGATACAAGTAAAAGGCAACGTAGGCGGCAGGTTTAGAAACTCCTCGTATATATCTATTATATTAAACAACTTTAAGAAAAAACTACAGAGCAGAGGTATTAGATTTTAATGAAACCACAATTCCAGCACGAAATCACAACCAGCTTCACCCTTTGGCTTGATAATTATTTATTAAAAAGAGGAGAAGCATACCAGAACAAGTCTGGAGCGTTAAGCTATCTTGAAGACTCAAGGCTGGGGCCAGGACTCAACGGCTTCTCTAGCCCCTACAAACAATGGGTCTACGATGAAAGTATTTCGGGGGCTCAGATTCCCGACAGCGTAATGATCGACGGGTCGTCGGTATCTCGAAATGACGGCTCAGGAGCCGATCCACAACTTATAATAGATCACCAAAACGGCAGAGTAATAACAACAGCAGCAACAACCTCCACCATAACGGCGAATTATTCTGTAAAAGATTTCAATATATATGTAACAAATGAAACAGAAGAAAATTTAATTATTGAATCAAAATTTGAAGTTAATAGTCGATTTAAGGCCGAGGAAATTCCCATCCCCCCGTACGCGCACGTGACGCCCGCGATCTTTATTAATAATGCACGCAACTTCAACGACCCATTCAGCTTTGGGGGGCAAGACCAGACAATGACAGATATACGGTGCGTAATTATGGCAGAGAACATTTATCAGCTAGACGGAATACTATCTATTTTCAATGATTCCAATAAAGAGTGTTTCGCTGCGCTTAGCTTTGAGGACTACCCCGTCACCGAGTTTGGTGACGCTCCAGATTTTAATTATAAAACACTTTCCGATGCACGCCTTACATCAAATCCGGCGGCGTTGCATTACATCGACAGGGTAGATGTTTCCAAGCTCAGCGACAGAATTACAAAGAAAATTGACCCTAACACTTTTATAGGATTTATTGACTTCGAAGTGGTAACATATAGATATCCAAGAATTTAAAGTTCTCATTTTTTTAAAAAGAATGTAATAACAAAGGAATCCAAGAATAAAGGAGACAAACTATGGCAACTAGAAACAGAGTAATTTATCAGAGTGAAGCATTATATGTTGGGCAGCCCCTGGCTACCGGCTATCATGCTTCAGCGCAACAAGCAGGATACGACGGCGGAAACCCCGTTGGATTGATTGGCATACCAGTAACAGACGACGAGCTCGTGGTACTTAACCCGGAAGCGACAAACCTTGTCTTAATCAACAAACCGATTGATAAGACCGTTGGCGACTGGACGTCCGGCTCGCCAATCACGAAAGGGACTGTGTGCAAAATGGCGGGAACGTTAGCAGGAGAGTCACACACATATTATTTTGAAGCCAAAGCAGATGACGCCACAAACGACAAGGCTCCGCTTGTTTCTCTAGAATCTCTTAAATCCGGCGTAATAGGCGACTGGACCTTCAAGAAAGGCGCCAAACAACTCCAAAGGGTACAAAGCGCAAATTATAGTTTCACAATTAACCGACAAGACGTTAACCAGTTCGGCCAACTCAGTAGGATAGATTCAGTTGCCATTGATCCTCCTACTGTTTCTTTAGACTTTTCCTATTACCTCTCTACCGGCGCAAACGAAGCGCTCCTTGGATTTAATGTAGAGACATTGCAAAAGCTTGAAGACAAGGACGCTACCAATTTTATTAAAACCGACTCAGCTTCGGAAAACGAAGGGGGAAGAAACTTCTTTATCCTTACGACCCCTCAGGGCACGGATGCTATCGGAAATTCAGTATTTGATAGCATAGACGGGGACGACGACCCCGGAGGAGCCTCTAAGGTTTCAACAATTGCACTCGGCAATGGGTACGTTACCAACTACGGAGTTGAGGCTTCCGTTGGCGGGATGCCAACAGCTTCCGTGACCGTTGAGGGCCTTAACCTTAGGTCTGACAGCGGATTTCACAATGTTCCACTGCCTGCAGTGAACAATGAGCGGGGAACTCCCGTTAATGGTACTGGCAACGGAGGTTTAACTTTTACCTTACCAACACCAGTGAGCGGCGTCTTGAACGACGCAGCGGCCGACGGGACAGACGGCGACGAAGACGACCATTCAGGCCAAACAGATGGATGGTCATGCTTGCGACCAGGTGACATTGAAATGCACTTAGGGGCAGCGGGCGCAGCGGGAGTTATGAATACGCTTCCCGGAGAAGATCCTCCGACGGACAATACCGCAGGCTCCTGTCATGTACAAAGCTTTAGCATTGATGTTCCCATGGGGAGAACACCTATCCAAAGACTTGGAACACCTTATGCGTACTCCAGGCCATTGGACTTTCCGCTTACAGTTTCTGTCTCGGTTAGTGCGATTGTCTCCGACCTTAAGGCAGGCAATGTAGCGGACCAACTATTTGATTTTGAGAATCATGATCTCCACTTTATCTTAAGAGAGCCTACCCCAGATGGAACCGGCCCCGTAGCAATGGCATTTTATGTCAGAGGAGCACAACTAGAAGGGGAAGCCTTCAGCTCTTCAATTGGAGACAATAAATCAGTGGACATTACGTTCTCCTGTCAAGTCGGAGGCCCAGAGGATACGGCTAGAGGACTTATGGTCGCGGGATCTCGTGGGGCAGTAGCAGCCGATTTCCTTACAGATTTTGCCCCGTTTATTGACGCAGGCGCCTGGAAGTAGTAACGCTTAGAAATTAAAAAGCCCTAACGATATCCATGCCGCCTGTAGTGGTGACTTCAAATACAAATGAGGCGCCAATCTGGGCAAAGTCGTCGATAGTCGCCGAATGTGCTTCCGCGTTCAGTCTGGCGCCCTTGATTTTCCACGTGGCGCGCTTCCTTTTGTCCGACAGAGAAGTTCTATCGTATAAAATAACTTCTACATCGTAATCAACATCGTCGTTGAAAATGTTTTCGATTGAACCCTTCTGGGCGAACTCCCTTAGCGTGGCGCTTATTTGAAGGGTTCCCAGTATAGGGAATTGAATCTTTCTGTCCTTCATGTAGTTCGAGCCGAATGCATTAATGTCCTTGCGTTCTATGTCCAGCGAGATTTGCATGTTCTGAATAGACATTCTCTCAAAATTTAGATCCAGAGAATGAAAGCCTTCATCTTCGCCTTGGTTGGGTTTATTATTTGTGAATTTAACCTCGATGTCACCCGGCCGCATGACTAGACTAGGCTCCCCCTCAGAAGTGGATTCAAATGCGTCTGTTAGGTCCGGAAGAGCAACAGTTAGCGCGGACCTTGCGCCGTCATTATCAACAGCGGGGCATTTCGGCTTATTATCATCCTTATAAATATCAAAAGCCAGATTACTGCAGGCATAAGTAAGATCACAGGAGGCATAACTTCCTACTGCCGCGTTCAAGGTATAGTTAGTAAGAAAGCAATTACCAAATCCTATAAAATCTATATCGTCGAATGCAGAGTCTTTTCTCCCGACTATATCTTTTCTAGCATTGGTGTCTTCGGCCACAACATAAAAATTTACATCCCCTTTGTCGGCTACGGCTGTGGGCCCATAGGTTGCCCAGTTGGGTTTTGCATATAATTTTGAGCCGTTAAATATGCCGGCAGAGTATTTCGCCTGCTCATTTGAGTCGGCCAAAGCCTCCCATGCGTCTCCGGTTATTCTGGTATAGGTAATGTCTTCCCATTTGTCGCTAGTCCCAGGCTCGTCTGCATTAACCCATATCGTCGGAGACGAGCCAGGGATATCCGATGCGCTCGCAGATAGTATGGCTTGCCACGCTTGAGAGTTATGTTGAACGCTGTCACCAATTTGGTATACGCCAGCGGCCCACGATTGTAAGCTCGCAGGGTCAACAGTGTCTTGCTTCGCTTTCCACGCTTTAGTTAAGTGTTTGACGGTATCATCTGCGGAATAGGCTTGCGAGACCCACGGATTAAGATATAGAGATTCGTTTTTGACATAAGATACGTTCAATCCCATCGCCTCCTCATTACCTCCTGTAAAAAAGAAATAACTAAAACTCAACTCAACTTGCGGCTGAGTTATAATCGGAACCCTTGAGGTTGCGGGAGCGACGAGGGTGCCGCCGTCATATATAGCAGGAGATTTGTCTTTTATATATTCATGAGACCCGATTTCCTTTAATTGCTGGGCGCCATAGTCAAAAGAATAAGAAATATTTTGAATTCTTTTCAAGAGTTCTGGCGTTATCGGCCCAGCATCCTTGAATGCCGGAGCCCCATCAACAAACATAGCCATACGTTCATAGCTTAAATGAAACCGATTACCTTGTGCCATAGTCCTACTTACACTAACAAAAAAATCTTCATGCCGTTTTTTATGTGTATAATATAGAGAACTTTAGTTCCCCAATCGTTATGCCAAATAGTAGAATTTCAGATTTAGACGAAAAGACCTCTTTACTTTCAGACGGCGCCTCACAAAACGCAGATGATGCAGCCATGCTCCTGCTGGCCAGGTCTAAGGTAAAAAATGAGACAATACAGTATAAAAATTTCAAGACCTCCATCTTGGATCATTCGGTACTTATTACCGGAACACAGTCCATAGGCGGAGCAAAAACCTTTGAGGATAATGCAGCCTTTGAATCGGACGTCAGTATAGACGGACATTTAACAGTTAAAGGTGATATATTTAATTTAAAATTCGAGGCAGGCACGGCCCCAGACAATCCGAACCTAAGCCCCTGGTCTGCTGCCGCATACAATACAAATGACGAGGTCACCCATGCAGGAAAAGTCTGGAAGGCTTCAGCAACGACTCGAGCGGATGACCAGCCCGGGGTTGCGAGTGTTGCGGCGGCGGGACAAGTGACCGTCGCTCAGTATAACCTAATAGTTAATAACGACAGTATAGCGCTTGTTGACGCAGCTTCAAATGTGGTCAATTTTGTCGAAGGAACAGATTGGACCATTGGGGGAACAAATGACGCAACAGCAACGAATATTGCTACTGCAATTAATGCGCATGCTGCGTTCGCAGCCACATCAGATGGGGCCAATGTTAATATTGCTCAGGTTACGGCAGGAGTTACAGGAAATACAGTTATCACGCTTTACGCGGACGCTTCGGCGTGGAGCAAAACTGACTTTACAGGCGGCGTCGGGAGCGCAGTTTCCCCCTGGATAGACAATACCCTCCACGACGTAGACCAATATCTCACACAATTTGATTCCAATTTACATGTAGGAGCCGAAAGTGTTTCCTTTGCGGGGCAACCCAAGGGAACAATAATAGTAGACGGGAAGTCTTTTCTCAAAAATGACCTCAAGTCAGAGAAAGACACCTTTCTCGTTGGCAAGCTAAGCGTTAATACAGAAGACCAAACCGAACAGGTAACCATTGATGGCCATGTCTCCATATCCAATACGAGTGCATTAAAAACCACTACCGCCGACTTAATTTGGGGAGATGGTACAGACACGAAAGTTGGAACTGGAGCAGGATTAATTGTCAATGCGAATAAAGACCTTACGGTTGGGAGAAACCTTTCCGTCTTGGGCTCTACGACACTGGACTCCAATCTTTTAGTTACGCAACAGCTCACAGTAAACCAAAAAAGCTATTTGGTGGGAGATTGCGAAATGAGCGCAGATCTCCAGGTCGACGGAGAGGTTAACGTAGATTCAGCTCTTTACGCCAATGACGAGCTTCAGGTTTCCGAGAATACAGGCCTGGGTGGCACACTTATAGTGGACGGTGCCGCAACCTTCAAAGAAGATGTTACCATACAAAAGAATTTGACGGTTAAAGGTGATATTTTTAATATTAAATTCCAAGAAGGAGCTTCTCCCGACGGGCTGACAGCTTGGAGCAACGCTGCACCATACGCTCAGGGTGCCGAGGTCAAGTGGCCGGACGACGGCTCTGCAAAGGCGTGGAAGGCTTCAGGCCCCACCCTTACCTCCGATGAGCCCGGGGTTGCGTCAACCAAGGCTACCACGCAACTTACAGTCGCCCAGTCAAACAATTTAGTGGAGGGGGACACGATTAGGCTCGAAGACGTCTTCACCACCAACCAGGCTATTTTTACGGCAGTATCAGGAACAAATAGTTTCGCTATAGGCGCAGACGACACCGCAACTGCGGCAAATTTAGCGGCAGAAATTAACGGGCATCCATACTTTAGTGCAACCTCCGACCAGGAGCATATCAATATTACGACGGTCCTTGCAGGGGAGGACACAAACTATACCATCACCCTCACTCTCACTAATGCAGGAGCAGTTACGGGAGCAAACTTCTCAGGCGGAACAGGAAGCGCCACGAGTCCCTGGACAGACAATACCCTTCATAATGTTGATGATTACAAGACATCACTAGACTCCAATTTAATAGTTGAGGGATATTCAGACCTAAAGGGAACCTTAAATGTTGAAGGAGATTCAACCCTAAAGCAGTCCTTGAATGTTTCAGGCCAGTCCACCTTTAATGATGCGGTTTCCATAAAGGCGGATGCGATCATAGGGGAGGGAGTAACCACAGGACTTTCTACATTATCTGTCGGCAGCGCCACTGCGACAGACAAAAGGGTCATACTAAGCTATGACAACGACAACAATAAGGCCCGATTGAATATTGCAGGCGACGCATCCCCGAAGGGAATAACCATTGAGGATGGCGGAGATATAGGAATAGGAGTGCTTGCCCCGAGACAATCATTAGATGTAGAAGGATATTTAAGAGTGGGTAAAACTTCCGATTCCAGTTCGATAATATACGGAGGAACCGGAGATGCCTTAATAGGAGAATATACCTCGGCATCGAACAACAATCCTCCGGCGGGGGTTTACATTGCTTCGGAAGACACCGTTCGCGGCGGGGTCCCACTATTCTTAGGCGGCAGTAGCACAACGAAAACAATATTCCCAGGAGGCAGTGTAGGTATTGGAACCAGCGATCCAGACGGAGATCTTCAAGTGGAATCAGATGCCTCTCAAGGAACAAGCTTCTACCTAAATAATACCTCTAGCGGAGGTGCGCTCGATGGCAGCAATTGGAGGTTTTGCTCCGACTCCAACGGGCATTTGGACATTGGCAGAGTTACCTCCTCTTTTACTAAATGTTTAACCGTTATACCTAACGGAAACATCGGAATCGGCGCCTCTTTGCCAGAAGAAAATCTTCACATCAAAGAATCCACCGACGAAGACCACGGAATAATTTTAGAAAACAATACCGGAACAAAAAGATTAATCACAGGAACCAAAGGTACCGCAGCGAATAAAGGGCTTGAGTTCAAAAGCTCAGCGTTAGATCAGCTTCAAGGAAATAGTGGGGCGCTTGTTGCGGAAATCCCAGAATATTTCTCTGTCAGCCTAGAAGGATTGACATATAGCCTGGTGACGGACCCGATCCCCGCCGAAAATTACGTCAACGGGAAGCCGCTTTACTTTCGGTTGACGGCAGGTAACCCAGACTACATATTTTGGAACTCAGGAACGAACCGCTGGGAAAGAACAGACGGCGGAACCGCCACCTACCCCGGAGTGGGCGCTCAGAGCACAGATAATTGGTCAACAAGCACCGAACTAATTGGCGACTGGAATACGGGGGCGACAACAGGGGTCCCCGGGCTCAATGTGCTTTACGGAGAGAACATAGCTAGCTCCCTGAATGCTGGAGACAAAATCCGCGTCATGGGAGAAGAGAAATCGGTATTAGTTTCGGACCCAGCGGCGGAGCCACACCTTGTCATAGTGGGGGCCACTCCCTCCGATGGATTCTCCACTCATTCGATTGAGCCAGTCTATAAAGTCACAGACAGGACGGCAGTCACAGTTTTAGATTCGGGCAACGTTGGAATAGGAACCTCTTCACCAACCGCGAAACTAGATATAAACCAAACCTTTAGCGGCACAAATTTGAGAGTGGGAGGCGCGGGACTGGGAGGCGAGTTTCAGGTAAATAATGCCGGATCCGATATTTACCTCTTAGGCAGAGGTAATGGCAGCAATGATAATAAGTTTTTACTTAACACCAACGGAGACTCTTTTCTCAATGCCGGCGACGTCGGAATCGGAACGCCGACGCCGGGCACTCTACTTGATGTCGCGGGAGACGCAACAGTAAAAGACAACCTAGTACTGGGAACAAGAACTGGACTAAACGGACACTTCAAAGTTTTTCAGAACGAGAATAGCCCAACAGACCCGAGTGACACACTAGAAATATTAAGTATTGGACATACAGAGGGAGCGACAACCACAAATAATTTTCATATAACCCAAGAAGGCGACGTAGGCATTGGAACCGACGAGCCAGTTTTTCCTCTTACAGTCGAGCAGTCTGTAGATAGAAATGAAGGATTAAGGATTCATGCCGCCGGAGGCGTTGATCCGAACGGACTACCTAACTACGATGCGTCAATCGCGTATTATGACGACGAAGACACGAATACACCGACCTATGTTCAATACGACGGAAAATCGTGGAGAAAGAATGGAAGTCAAGACGGCGACAGCACTTCAAACTGGGCCGGCGACCACGACCACTCTGCGCCAGGTACGGCAAATTGGGGGCCCGGCTCAACCCAAGGTAACGAGGGCGATCCCGAATGGATTGATGTGACCGGCCCTCAAGATCAGCGGGCCACGCTTCAGCTGCAAAAGAGGGGCGGGACAGACCACCTTCAAATAGGTCACTCTGAAAATCTAAGCGCATCCTATCTTGGTCTATACGGGACAAGCCTCGGCTATATTCAGAGTTCTGGCCAGGATTTAGCGATCATGTCCAGCACCGCAGGTAAGGGCGTAATGATCGGAGCTGGAGACAAGAAGCTCGTAACCTTTGAGGGTACGACCAACTCGCACCCGACCACTGGTGCGCAAGCAGGAAATGATGTTTTATTCTCCGCTGATGCGAACGTTGGAATTAATGTTAATTCGGTGGACCTATCTCCGGTTACGCAAGATAAATTTAAACTACATGTTGCTGGTGATGTGAAAATTTCCGGCAAGCTTTTTGCAACCGATGTATTTGAAACTTACCCTGTCATTCCAAAGATTGGGGACGATCATGATGGACACACGGTAGTAGAACCGGCACATACATATTCGGCGGGAGACAAAGGCACGCTAATCTACAATGACAGCTTCATATATATCTGCATACAGGATAGCGATGGAACCAATAACAGCCTGGTAGCGTGGAAAAGATTTCCAATAAGTCAATGGTAATATTTAAAATAGGTGTAATACAATAAGATGGCCACAAACGATATATATTTAGTAAGAAAAAAGGCAGATAATACATTCGAAGAGCTCGGAGATTCCCCTTTTCAATATACGGGAGATTCTAGCGATTCGTCTACCGCAGGGAACGAGTTTTCAATTAAGACCAAATTAAGGGTTCCCGAACTTTTAGTTGAGGGCACCCACACAATACTCGATACAGACACCCAAACCTCAGAACAGCTTTTAGTTACAAATGACGGGACGGGTCCCGCCGTGGTCATCAACCAAAAAGGACAAGAGGCAATATTAGATATTCAAGATGATGGCGCCTCAGTACTTTACATTCGCGGAGACAATCCCCATGGAGGAAACGTCGGAATAGGCATGGGGAGAGGCCCTATCGCCTCTGCGGGCAACCTGACTGAAGGCAAAACATATACCATTGCCTCAATCAATGATGGTGCAGGTGGGGCCGACACAGACTTTACAGTCTTTGGGTCACCCTCCAATACTATCGGTGAGGTTTTTACTGTCACTGCAGGAGCGCAAGGGGGCACCGGTACGGCAAATCTTACAATTCTTCCGGAAGAGCAACTACAGCTAACAAGGAACATGTTATTAGCGAACAATACATCCATTTTCTTTCAGGATAGTTCTGGAGATTATGGAATAGGTTCACTTGCAAGTAATCCCTCAGATGACAGTGGGGCGACAATTTCATATAGCGCCGACAACCGGCTATTAATTAGCAACCCAGATACAGCGGGCGTTGAAATCAAATCGGTCGACTCAGCGACCTGGGGGACAGACATTCAATTTAAGGTCACGCCCAATGCTGGCATAACGATGGGTAAGGTGAATCGCTCCTATACCAATAGTACGAGTCACGTTGAGATCTCAGGGGACGACAAGGTTAACCTTATGCTTACGGATAGAAACGAAAGCGTCGAGGGTAAGCTAAACATTAATGCGACCACAGACTCCCTAGATATAGGAACAACGACTGCGCACAGTTTAACGCTGGGCACAAGAAATGTAGCATTCTTCAAACTAGACCAATACGGCCATGCATTTTTACAAGAGGTAGATCCAGGCTCGGGACCAACGGGCGGTAACCTCACGATTGATGGCCAACTGACCTTGGGCGGAGACATGCTTAGTATTGCCGGCGAAGAAGTCTTGTATTCGGGATATATTAAAGTCACCGACACCGCAAAGGAATACAAAATCCTTGAGTTCACATACCCAACCGAGATAGACGACGACAACGAGTCGACTGGAGATGAAGGCTCAGCCTTCATCATTGAGGTTTGGTCAGACTACCAGAACGCAGGCGAATATGTAAAATACAGCCTGTGTCATACATTTTTAGACACGGCAAATGATGGAAGTACAGGCGGCGGAGACTTAGATGACCCCGGCAGCAGGGACTATGCGCTTAAGATTTTAGAATCACATTCGGTTCCCAACGCAGGCTCTTTTAGAATTCGCCTGCCCAAGGCCGGAGACAGCGACATTAGCGATAGCACGGTAAATATCGGGGCATATGATGTCGCGGTGTTACCCGTCTATTTAGATCTTAAAAATTACGCCGGAGTGAGAGTAAAGATTACCTCTCTATCTTCAGGTACCAAAAGAATTGCGACCGGGGTGAACTGGAGCAATTCCGATGAATATAAATTCTGGAATACACCCACAGGAGTAACGATTGCAGATTGGAACGCCAATACCCCCAACACAGAACCCGGCGACGCGCTCTTTGCAGATACTTTTTATGGGTCTCGCAACGTTAACTGGATAGGTACTGAGTCTGGGTACTCCCCATACTATTTAAAGCCTGCAGACACCGTCACATCTATGATGGTGGCGGGCAAAGTCGGAATCGGAATCGGGACATCCTCTCCTGAAACTGCTTTACACATTGGCGGCTCAGCAACGATCCAAAGTACTGGGCCCATCTTAATCCTAAAGGATAATGACGGTGGTGACGACGTCAAGCAAACAGGCTTTATCAGCTACCGAGATGCCAACAACGTCGAGCGCGGTTATGTTGGCTTCGGAAGTAGTACGGATAAAACATTTACCGTTCAGGGTAACATTGGCAATTTGCGGCTTTCTGCCAACACGGACAGCGACGGCGGAGTGTTCATCAAGCCCGACAACAGTGTAGGAATCGGGACTGATTCGCCATCGGCAAAACTACAGGTGGAGTCGCCAAACTCGACGACATACTCCAGCAGCTCCATGCCAACAATTTCAAATGTAACAGGCTCCTTTAGAAATGGCTACAGCGGTGGCATTGTGGCAGGAACCCACACAGGTCTTCAACTGAATGTTTACGGCAACCAAGACGGAAGCATAGACACGACGCCTAATAACGTTGATAATCAAAACGTATTAGGTTACGTAGGTATTGTAGCAGAAGAAGATATGACTAACGCAGGCGCTCTCGTATTTCATTCATCGCCAGGAATGGTGGACGGCGTCGGCGCCCCCTCAAGGAAAGAATCAATGAGGATCGACTCTCTTGGCAAAGTCGGAATCGGAACTGATTCGCCAGGAGCAAAGCTAGAGGTTGCTTCTAACTCTAGCAATTCGATAAGATTAAGAACAGATAGTGCGAACGGCACGGTCTTGGGTTCTACTTTTGATATTGTTCAAAGCAATACGGCAACAACGAATCGGACTTACGCATCAAACCTAGATTTCAAAAATCGTGATTTGAATGGAGGTTTCCATAGCAGGTTATATATTAAGCACGATGGCAACGTCGGAATCGGAACCTCGAACCCCATTGGTGCCTTTGACATGGGCAACGGGACCGGAGGAAGATCTATCGTTTGGGGCGGCCCTACAGGCGAAAACCACTACGCATCAATTGGAACAACTTATAGTAGTGGCGATTTATATTTAGGTAGCGGCTTTAAAGCTAGTACAGATCAGGACGGATTTAAATATAGCTATACCGACTCCAGCAGAGGAACCGCCGGAATGAAATTTGACCTTTCAGAGGGCGCAACTTATTTTTATAACGTAGCCCAAGGCTCCACAACAATTGACTCGGTCTTCAATACTACCGGGCACGTAAGTATGGCGCTCCACCCGGATCGTGTTGAAATTTCGAGAAGCAATAGTGCTCAACTTTTACTAGAAGGAGGGAACGCCAACCTCGGTTCGAACATTAAGTTCAAGCATACGGGAGGAGGCAATCGAACCAATGTTGACGGAACCTGGCACATCGGGTTCGGTGCGGACGAAACTGATTTCGGCGGCGGGCTCGGCGGAGGAGGTCTTAATATTTACCATCAGTACGAAGACGATAATGGAGATACACAATGGAAGGTTCCGGTGCGGTTTAAGGATAACGGAGATTCTATTTTTAGTGGAGCCGTTAAAACGACAGGTTATCTTCCGAGCGAGGCGACACAACACGGAGCGGGCGCCACGATACTCACCCTGGACTATAGCTCTTCAGCAAAGAAAGAATACTCCGGGGTTCACTATTTTGAGCAACCCTCAGGAGGAACGTATTATTTTCATTTGATATTTGATAATGATCTGCTCGGAACACATTACAGACTTAGAATTGTCGGGACAAGGCACGATCATGGCAGTTATTCCGCAAGAACAATTAATAGAGGATCAATCATAGATGAATCATTTCTTTACTTTGAGAGCGATGGAGAACAGGGCAACAACCCACCTGACACGTATAGAGAACCCCTAATGGAAGCAGCAACAGGAGTCCTTACCTTAGGGGAAGTAACGTCCTATGTTTCAGATTCATTTGACCATGCAGGACCATTGAAGGATGGATCCTCCCCATACGATTTCGCTATTGTGAGATATCCGATAACTTTACCGGCCCCCATCATTGATTCAGGCGGTACCCCTCACGCTAAATTTTACGTGCATTTAGAAGTCTCCGGCAATACGCCCCACGACACGATGCCTCCGCAATTTGTATTGGTAAGCGGCCCATAACAGAAAAAACAACATGAGCTCAATAAACTTTCAAAATCTTTTTAAATTCGACAGCGTATCAGACGAGGTCTCTTTCGGTAATGCTAGCAACCCCATGTCTATTACATCCGAAGGCCCCGGCAGTTTTCCGGACGGCATTGCAATCGGGACCATTGATACGCCGTCTACAGGATTACATTTACAGTTTGATGGCTCAGACGCCCAAATAAGACTTGATAATACACATGTTGGAGGGAGAGATTGGGGGGTATATTCTTCTAGTAACGCCAATTCAGTAGGAGGGGGAAAATTCGTAGTGACAGACTATAGCGCCTCTGGAGACGGAACCCGATTTGTAATCGACGGATCAGGCAACGCTCGTTTCCACAATAACCTTACGGTCTCTGGCAACCTCACTATTAATGGAACGACCACAACTTTAAACACAGCAACACTTGATGTAGAAGATTTAAATATTACAGTAGCATCAGGAGCGTCCAATGCAGCAGCCGCTGATGGAGCAGGCCTAACCGTGGATGGTGCAGATGCGTCTTTAATATATAAGGCCACCCCCAATGCATGGTCATTTAATAAGAAAGTCGGAGTCGGAACGAGCGATCCGGCATATCGGCTTACAGTTCAAGAGACTAATGACCACGCTTACGTTGGCATAACAAGCCATAACACGAAGAATGCCTCCCTGTTACTTGGTGACCCAGACAACAAGTCTATTGGGAGAGTAACATACTACAATGCCACTAACGCGATGGGCTTGCGCACCAATGGCGCAGACCGCATAACTATTGAGTCCGGCGGCGACGTCGGAATCGGGACTGGCTCGCCATCCTCACGATTGCATGTCGCCGGAAACGTTACGTGCAGTAACCAAATCAGGGCAACCGGCTGGTTTACTGGACCCCAAACCACAGACGGAGCGGCCTGGAATAATATTCCGTTCGGGACAGCAGGCTCCAATTCTCTCGGCAGAGCCCTTGAAATTGGGGTCTCATCTGACATCGGCTACGTGATGTCGTATGACCGAAGCGCAGGCGAGTATGGGCGATTACGCCTTCAAGCTCAAAATGCAGTATTATTTCTGGATTCCACCGACGGAAAAGTTAAGTCTTCCACTAACGGTGGAAATAATTTTTATGAGGTTCTCAATACAAATAATGTAGCAACGAACAGTAAAAATACAGATGGTTTTGTATCTGCGCCTGGCAATGTAGCCAATAAGGTCTGGAAAACAGACGGCAGTGGCAATCCAGCCTGGCGAGACGACGCTGCTGGTACCACTAGCGCAAATTATTATCTAGATGGCATAACTAAAAACGGCAATACTCTTACATTTTCTGTAAATGGAGCCGCAAATAAAACATTTACATTTGGTTCTAATGCATTTAACTCTACAACTATTCCAACTAACAATAATCAGTTGACGAATGGCAAGGGTTATACAACAAACACAGGAACGGTAACTTCAGTTGTCGCAGGGAGTGGTTTAGCAGGTGGAACTATAACTGATTCTGGAACATTAACTCACGCAGATACCAGCACCCAGGCAAGCGTAAATAATTCCGGCAATACCTTCATACAGGATATTTCCGTAGACACCTATGGGCACATAACGTCCATAACCTCTGCAACCGCCAGCGTCGGGGGCAGTGGAGACATTACCGGAGTAAACATTACTGCAGGAACGGGCTTGACTGGCTCCCTCGAGACATTGACCGGAACACACACACAGACTTTAAATGTTGACTTCAGCGAAACATCGCTCGCTATTGGCACCACAACAGGCAACGGGACCAATGCCATACTAATGGTCCACGGCAAAAATGGCGACGGGCAAAGCATAATCGCCGATGGCGACGTAGTGGCCATGAATAATGCTTCGGATGATAGGCTAAAAACTAACACCAATAAAATTGACAACGCACTCGACAAGGTCGCTTCGCTCGAAGGCTTCTCATTCGACTGGAATGACGCCGCTAAAGAGGTAGGCATCACAGGTGAGGAACAGGTAGGCCTTTCGGCCCAATCGCTAGAAAAAGTGCTCCCACAGGTCGTTAAAGGTCTTCCCAATTCAGACTACAAGATGGTAGACTATCAAAAAGTAGTTCCCCTATTAGTAGAAGCAATAAAAGAACTCAAGTCTGAGATAGAAGAACTAAAGGGTAAACAAGACCCATATAAATATTAATTTAATAGTTTATAAATTAATTTGTTGACCTTCGTCGGTTTCGACAACAATATTGTCGCCGCTATTCATATATCTCCAATCGCCGTTAACGTTATGAGTGTTTATTAGGGCAGACTCTAAGTCTCCCCAGGTTTTACCAACCCACCATCCACCGTCTGGGCTATTAGTGTTCACAAATCCATGTGGAGACATAAAGGCATCATAAACGATGCCTACATCTGCCTCAGAGAGGACCCTAGTAGAGTCCCACGAGGCTAATGTTGCATTATATGGGTCAGTAACAATGGTGTCGCCGCCGGTAATTGAAACTGTATCAGGAACCTCGATTGACCCATCTGCGTCGGTGATTGTTTTCCAGGTTAGTACTTCTGTCTGCGTGTCGGTTGCGATTCGTAAAGATAATGAAGATTGCTCTTCCGTTACATCGGGAACGCTTCCTCCAGATCCGCTTGGAGTGCTGCCATCAGGAGGAGAAGAGCCTCCAACTGGGGCGGTACTATTTTGCCCTCCATCTCCCGTCTGTAAATAGTTAAATCCTTGTTCGCTAGTGAGGACTCCAAATGTATTCCAAAACCAGCCGCCCTTCCCTTGGGAATAAACCCATCCGTCTCCGGCAGATTCCGACAGAATGCTTCCAAAGTAAAACCAGTCCTTAAACTTACTAACATAAAACCAATTGATATTAGAGTTACCCCAAACCCAACCGAATCTTATACTGTAGAACCATCCATTATATATAGGAATATTATTCGAGTAAGCGATACAAAGGCCGAAGGTATCGTCAGTTTCAAAGATTGGAAAAGTAGTTCCGACGTCCACGCCATCCTTGCTATCTTGCTCGCCAGGACTTTGGCCTACGTTAGCGCCCGAATCGTCGTCTGCGTCTCCAGGATTAAATATATCATTAGGCGTGGAACTCGCCCTAAATAAATGCGGTGAATTCAGCCAGTACCAGGTCTTATTAGCCTCATAAAATACCCAGCCAAGATTACCTTTGCCGTCTGCACCGAGCTCTTTTACCCAAAACCATCCGTCGAATCTATCAGAATATATCCAAGGGTGCGAGTCATAATAAAATCCAAAATGATCACTGTGATGCCAGCCATTCGGGAGCGCCACGGTTGTTTCGGCAGGAGGTTCAGATGTAACGCTGACTTCTTGAGTCGGATTCACACTTCCCGTGTTATCGACTACACTGATATCATCATCGCTATCGTCCTTTAGGGCTAATGGGTTTTTAGTCAAAGTGCAAGTTTTCTCTGGGCCCCCAGGCGGATAAAATTTACAGACGGTAGTGTCCTTCAGATCGTATGGATCAAATACACCAGGATCATCTTCGTCCCCGAAAATTAACCATCCTCCAAACTTTATAGACCAAACCCTCTTCGAGAACCCATCCCATATAAACCAGCCCAAAAGACTGCTGAAGGTTTTAGTTCCATTATCGGTCCCAGACCCAAGATCATTACCCTCTAATCCAGAGGGAATAGAAGACGAATCAACGCCAGAGCCTCCGCCGGTAGAGGTGGACTGACTTTTAAAGCTATTAAAGCTAGAAGTTTTATCTCCTCCCAGACCCGTTGTTCCGGCATCACTTCCGGTAAAGCTTGAGCCATTTGTTTTAACTAGCGCCCCTCCGGCAACGTTAACCCACTCTCCTCCTCCATTTCCAGAGATAAAACACCAACCCCAAGTCTTACCTCCCTTTTCCGTAAGGCGACCGACAAAAATCCAGGTGCTATATTTATTACTATAAATCCAATCCCCAGAGGAATCAACCCAGTACCACCCCCATACATCATTCTGATACCAGTCATTGGAGGAATTACCTTTTTTCTTAATTGGCTTTCCGGTGTGGTCGTTTTCAAAGGGAGGGTCGACAGTTACAGTGTCGCCGTCAATTGCGATTATTGTTACAGTTTCTATTTTAGCAGAATGATCATCTCCGACGATTATAACATCTCCAACTTGAAAATTTGAAGGATCGGAGACTTCTATCTTTTTTTTACCTTCGGTAGTATTGGTGTTAACGCTTCCAGTACCTGCGGCAGTGGCGTCATCATTGTTTCCGCTATACGGAGTTCCGATTCCTGCGTTCCCGGTAGATGTGGCTTTTTTTGAATTGCCGGAGGGAGTAGTGTTGCCGCTACTGCCTGAGCCACTACTGCCAGAGGATTCGCTATAAGTTGTCAATATATGATTAAGACTTCGAGGATAGAAATTTCTTATCGATTCCGTTTTAGCCAGCAGGTATGCTCGGTTAAGTGAAAAGGTTCCTCCATCTAAGTCCCCAGATTCAATAAGGGAGCTGTTGTTTTTAAAAATAAGATCTCCGTTTTCATCAACGAATGATTTAAAGTCAGCTACGCGATCAATCAGGTCTGTAAATTTCTTTGGCATAGATACCTTTACACTTAAACCGGGGTAGGTAAATATTTTTTGATCTTTATTTATTTTAAGTGTATTATTTATAGTAAAGAACTCACCATGGCGAATACAACAATACGACAATTGGGAGATGCCTCCTCACTTAAGGCTAATGACTATTTATTGATAGCCCAAGAAGATGGAACCACAAAAAAGGTTCCCCTTAATAGATTAATTTCCGAAGGCATGGTTGCCTCAGATTCTAGCGGAGAGACAGCAATGGTTACTCGTGCAAAAATCTGGGTTGGGGGCGGCTCCTCACTAACAGATCTAACTGGGGTAGAAAGGTCTGCCTCAGATTACTGGGACGACAAGGCGTGGAACTTAGTATTTCCCGGTAGAGGAAATACTGCGGAAGATATTAAGGCCACCGACTTTTGCCATTTTGTCGCAGTGGAACAACCAGTACCAATGTTTGTCTTGAACCGCCCGTTTATAAATCTCCATGAAGCCATGACTTGGGCAAGATACAACGTACCGGGAGGCTGGGAGTTGCAGTTTGACATAGTTGCCTCTACGCATTGCTTCGAGAGGGCAGATAAGCTCGGACAATTTACGCCCAACATGGTTGCTAATATGAACCTAAGAACCATAAGCTTTATTACAAAGCATAGATTTGTTGGAAGTTACAATGAGGACCTCAAGGTCTGGGATACGGGAAAAGGGCACGCTGATGACAAGTATAACTGGACTAGATGGATACCAGACGCCAAAGGCCAAGGCGGTCCGAATAGTGAAAGCGTTAACAGGGGAACCTATACAATTGACGCATACAAGGATCGTAGGGGTATCAGTGCCGAGCCCTGCGAGGCGCTTAACGATATTTATGTTCATTTTGCCGGCCATTCCGGACTGCGGATGTGGTTCAGGGATATACCCAAGATCTATATTTGCGGCATTACTTGGGGGGATTATGCGCATGGGCCCAGACACGGAAATCAAAGATACTTTAGGGTTAGCAATGGAAGGCTCCACATGTTCGGGGAGGGACTTTGTAATTTGGAAGCTGCACTACATTCTCAAGCAAACCAGAGGGGAAATAGTTTTATATCAAAACATGCCTCTTCGACAATTCTGGAGGTCATGGAGGGCGGTAGCGCTTACATTATGTGCAACCTAAGGCATTATTCCTGCGGAACAACAACCTCTTATTACGATAGACGGCAACAGTATGTCAACAATGCTGGCGGAACTTCGTGGGGGGCAGGCGGTCATGGTCGAGCATTCTCGCCGGCAGACGTTGGGTTGTCTTATGATGCCTTTAAGGCTGCCCCACAGCAAATAGTCAGAATTTGTGAAGTTGGATCCACGGGCAGCAGCGTTAGCGGTGGATCTACCGTAATTTTTGACCCGCTATACTCTGGCTGGTACCGGTCGCTGGGCCTTCTTACGGCAGACAGAAATACGCTAGTATACCATGATGGCACAACTCTTGAAAGCGGTGGAGAGTTGACAAAAGCTGAAGTGCCCGCCGAAAAGGCCGGTTTTATTAATTGGGGGCAATGGGAGAATTACGAATGGTTGACCGGCTCGCATCCAAATTTGCACGACACAAGCTGGGAACATTATGATGTAGAATCCCTAAATTGGTACTATCTGGGCGTGACCCCAACGAGTACCACTGATGTAGTGGGAACTAGTAGCGATGCCGCATATAAGTGGGACGTCAGCAAGGCGAGCTCCGCCTGTCCTTGGCAGGCGTGGAAAATGGCATCAGTTAACGCCGGAGGTGTTTACGCAGAATTAATACCAGGAATAGTTCCAGGGCCTTACGTCGTGAATAATAACCACGCCAATAACTATGCAGAAGTGACAGGAGACGATACTACTGGCGCCAGGACCGCAGGAAACGGCAGTTACGGCTTTTGGGACGGTAGGGGACTCAGGCATTGGATGAAAAGCATGATGTCAAATTCGCAATTAACTTCCCAGAATGTCTACGGGGTCGACCAGGTGCATGGGGCCCAGCACGGGGATGCAAAGTTTCTTCAGCATTATTCATGCGGGAAAAATACTAGGATTGCAGCAACGATTAATAGCCCTTGTTCTTCGGCATATAGCTTCGGATCTGCGGATGCAAAAATTTACTTATCCAGACATTATAATGTAATGAATTATATTCCTGACAATTGGGCGGGGTACCCGCACACGAATCAGACTGGTATTTTTAAGATGTATAATGATCTTTACGGAGGAATAACTACACACTCATGGCACGTAAACACAAGCTCGGGAACGCATTTTACAAAGCTCCCCGGGAACGTATATCCTTGCCCAAATACTACCACCTCCGCGCATGGCGCATTTAGATATCAAGAAAACAACGCTTTCGTAGATCATAACGTATTATGCGATGAGATCAAGAATTATCCAATAATCGGCGGAGGTGAATACGTTAAATTCAGCGACTATCCTGGAGAACTCAAAGAATTCATAGGCGCCGGCAATTCAGCCGCGTCAGGCGTCGGTGTTGGAAATTTATATATAACCCAGATACCCGTAATTAATGAAGCGGTCTCCATTCCGGCCAATAGCGGCACTTGGGCGGGGCATGGGGCTGCTCAATATAATTTCAGTCACCAAAATTATAAAGCCAATACAGACGACGCCACTGGGCACGCACACCTACCGAAGCCGTTAGCAACATACAGGACAACCTGGACCACGGGCGTAGCTGAGGACGAGATCATCATGTATTGGTTTGACCTTGAGTCTCGGCCAGCCATACATAGCCTTACGGTTGGGATCAATTTACTTAAGGAACCATACTGGTGGCCAGAGCATAATCCCTTTTATTGGAACCAAAGCATGCCGGGCACAGCAAAGACCTTCGGCTCCGCTGATATTTACGGGTCAGGCGCCTAATTTTAATTATAATGAATCTAGAAGAGCAAATTAACCAAAATGAAGCTGATCTATTCTCGCCAGAGAGTATGATTTCCGCGTTAGAAGATTTAAATTATTCCCTCAACAAGGCAAGGTCCATTGATACCGACCCATCCCTCCCGGAGGTTGCGTCCGCAGTAGCAATGAGAAAAAAATTACTGGCGGCTTCCGATTGGATGATTATGCCTGATTCAGCCTTATCTGATGAGGAAATATCTGCGTTAAAAATATACCGGCAAGCCTTAAGGGATTTGCCGGACTCTAAGGGTTGGCTAGAAAAGGGTACGGTGGATTATTTAAAAATGCCGGAGATTCCGGATTTTAAATATAAGGCCACATTAAAAACTATTTTAAACGAGATGGCTGAAGTCGTGGAGCTTAGCGGGGAAGACCCCCTTAGTCCCGACATGGATAAGCTCGTGCGGCTAGAGGAAAGCTGCGAAATAGACATGAATTTAGAGGGAGGAGAGCCCAATCCCGGCTTAGAGCCGGCAGAATCCGAACCTAAAAGAGCTCGTGACGTACATGGCAAATTTATGAAAGACGATCCCTCAACGCCCGATTACAATGAGGCGTGGGAGGGTGGTAAAGCGCCAAAGGCTGAATCTGACCCCGAAACCCCCGAAGAATAACACTTGACAAATCCTTACCGATATGGTAAGGTTATAATATGTCAAATTTATTGTATAGAACCAAGACATATTTAGTTGGGCACATGCAGTACCTCTCAGGAAGGAACTGGAGGGCTGAAGTCACCGATAGATTAAAGTCGCTCGGGGTCACCTGCTTTGATCCATATAATAAACCTTTCATGAAAGATGTAGAGGAGGACGAAGGTACGAGAGAAGAAATGGATACGTGGATGAAAACTAAACAGTATGACCGGGTAACCGAAAGAATGAAGACTGTAAGGGCGTACGATCTCAACCTTGTGGATAGAAGCGATTTTATTATAGCTCATCTTGTTCCTGATGTTGCCAGCTGGGGAAGTGCAGAAGAGATTGTAACCGCAGTAAGAATGAAGAAGCCCGTCTTCGTAAGCATGGAGGGAGGCAAAACAAAGACCCCGCTTTGGATGTTAGGAATGTTTCCACATAAATATATTTATAATTCTCTTGACGAAATCGTTGATATGTTATATGCTATTAATGATGGCACAAAAACAATCGACTCCGATAGGTGGAGACTACTAAGAAAGGAATTCAGATGATCGAACTATTAGCAGCAGCAAACTCAACTTACCCAGAATTTTTTCCGGGAGACTGGATTGTGGGCGCCGCCGGACTTTGCATATCTTGGTGCATTAGGGATGGTATTGGGTTTTTCACAAGTGAATAAGGTTTGTGTCAAACCTAAGCTTAGCTTACAGTACAAACCGCGCCCCTCTGCGGTAGATTTTCAGCTGGACAGAGATAAGCCTTGCGTCTTCAAAGACGCTATAGATAACGAGCTAGCAAGAACATTAAATTTTGATAATTTTAAACAAAGATTACCAGACAAGGAGATTAAGCTAAAGCGCTCGCTCTGTCAAAATGAGGAGCAGATCACAGCAACCCTACATCAATATATAGACTATATTATTGAGGGCAGTCCGCTCAAGAATGCAATGGTTTACCACCCTTCGTCAGGAGATACGACTTTTAGCGATTTCACTATAGAAGATAAACTATATTGTCTTGCGTTAAATTGCGAGCACCTAGAAGATTTCATAAAGCACGTCTCTTGCCCGTCATTTTTTGGAGATTGGTTCGACAGATATTTACCTACCTTCAGGGATGCGGTAGTATACGGGCATATGCACACTTGGTTTTTTATAGGCCCCAAAGGAACACTTAGCGAATTACACAGCGACCATGACGATATTCACACGACGATTCAGCAGTGTTGTGGCATTAAAAGGTTTTTTATTATTCCTCCAGATCAACAGATATTTCTTGAGGGTAAGTTTGATAATCCCTTACTGGAATCGTTAAGGTTTTCTTTAGAGGGGGACAGCATTAGAATTGTTTCTCAATTGAATTCCACCGAAGCAGGTAAACTTTTAGAAGTTATGAGCTCGATCGATGTTTATGTTAATGATATCCAGGCCGGAGACGTTATATATGTTCCATCAATGACGGGGCATTACGCAGAAAGCCTTACGAATTCAATTAGCGTGAGTAGGGACTTTATAGATGATAGAAATATAGATGCTTATTTATTTTCTGGATTGTTCAAGAGTGATCTTTTCAGTCGGGCAGTCCATCTGGCACATTTCGGAACCATTAACTCCCTTATCAATCGACAATATGAAACTGTTTAAATACTCAGATGTTTGCCTAGTCCCTAGGTATAGTGATTGCAGTTCTCGCTCAGAATGCGACACCTCAGTCTCCCTTTTCAATGGAGATTCGTTCAAGCTGCCCATCATTCCCGCAAACATGAAGTCGGTCATAGATGAGGGTTTGGCGCGGTGGCTATCAGAGAATCATTATTTCTACATCATGCATAGATTTAATATAGATATTGTAGACTTTGTGCGCAAAGCAAATAAAGAAAACTGGAAGACAATTTCAATTAGCATTGGAGTACAAACAGAAGATGAGCATATAATTAAACAAATTTCAAACGAAAATCTTAGAGTAGATTATATTACAATCGATATTGCACATGGCCATTGCAGGAAAATGGAAAAAATGATTAAGTTCCTACTCCAGCAGGCGCCCGCCTGTTTTATGGATGGGTGCAAAATCATTGCGGGCAATGTAACGACAGAGTTGGCGGTAAGGGACTTATATAAATGGGGAGCGTCTATAGTTAAGGTGGGCATCGGACAAGGAAGTCCTTGTACTACAAAAGATAAGACAGGATTCACAATGCCAATGTTTTCTTGTGTGCAAAAATGTGCTGGAGTATATGCCGGAACGGGCGACGACAAAGTTCCAATTATTGCCGATGGGGGCATAACTTCCTCCGGGGATATTGCTAAGGCAATTCATGCGGGCGCCTTTATGGTTATGGCTGGCGCTTTATTTGCGGGTTGCAACGACAGTCCGGCGAAGACGATTCTTTGTGCCGATGGCTTAAAACGAAAAGCTTATTTTGGTTCTGCCAGCGCAGAGAATAAAGGTCACAGAAATCACGTCGAGGGAGTTCAGAGAGAGATTACTGCAAGCGGGCTCTCGTATTCTGAAAAACTTTTAGAGATTGAACAAGACCTCCAGAGTGCAATTAGTTATGCTGGAGGTGGAGATCTATCATCGCTATTGGAGGTGGATTGTGAAGTTATTACCTAATGATAGATTAATGAGGGAGGCCACTCTGGCGGATGAGGTAGAAATAAAGGATTTACTCCTTGCGGCGTTCAATGAAAACGAGGGCCTCCATCTTCCACTCAAGGCAACAAGAAAGAATGTAGATAATTTTTTCTCACTAGAGGTCAGACCTACGCTAATCAATCAAGATCCGGCATACCTTGTCTCCGCAGGCCCCTTTGAGGAGCCCAGTGTTCCAATTGCCTTTAGCTGCGCATCTACATGCCTCAATCAAGTATATGATCTCGATAAAAAAATCGCAGTGGGAGTTATTACGGTCATTGCAAAGGCTTATAGGAATCAAGGCCTTGCGACGAAATTACACGCGAAGGTTCTTGAAGCCCTCAGGATTAAAGGTATTGAATTTGTATTAACGGAAATATCCACAAACAATAAACCCTCATTTAATAGCTGTTTAAATATTGCAAAGAAATCCAAACTAGATTACGAGATTGTAGCGAATAAATATGAATGTAGAATATAATTTTTTTAAAACAATATTTTCTCATTTAAACATAGAGACGGAAGACGAAAGAGTTTACGAGCTATGCAGCACGATTTGCTCAAGCTTTATTGAGTTTCCGGAACCTGCAGAGCCGCCGAGTTCTTGCGTGGTTGCGCTTGCGGCGAATTGCGGGGCCTCATTTCCTAGCGCTGCAGCAGCAGGGCTAAATTGCGTAAGCGACAAGCATTTATTAATCAATGAGATAGCATATTTTATCGAGGAAAATTACCAACGCTCCCCCGATGTTGTCTACGGAGAATATCATTGCGCCGACCAAAGGGTTCCGGGCTTTGGACATCCTTCAATTAGGGGCGGAGATCCCCGCGTAAAATTCTTAATACGCTCATTCCCGGATCTTATTAGGGAGCGAATGAGGTTTTGTCTTACTCTGGAAGAGATGTTGCCGGTACATATGAATGTTGGTTGCGCTATGTCCGCTTTACTTTTAGATGCGGAAGTTCCCAGAGACTATATATCATACTTTCCGATGGCGGGAAGATTGTTTGGGTGGCTTAAAATATTTAATACTACAAAAAATAATTTCAACAAGGTAGTACCGTCTCAGGTATTACTTAAGTCTTTTTCGAAAAGTGAAAATTGAAGTCCAAGATGATTTTCTGCCGACGCGCCTCGCTGACTTTTGTGCAAGCGATATTACTCGTCGCTATAAACTTAGAAAATTCAAATCGAAAATTCTACACGACAGCGTTAAAAATATAAATAATAAATTTTTCAACAGGCTTTCTGCTCGTATTCTTGAGGACCTTGGATACGAAGACCCCTTGCCTGACCACGGGTGTCTCGTAAATTCCTTTTCCGCCAAGAGCATACCCCTGGGCCCTCATGATTACCAGCAGTATGACGGCAGAGATATTAATAGACACGTCATATATTTTTTGTCCGAGGGCGCCAACTTTACGGGGGGCTCTCTTTTTTATTCCCCTAATGAGATCCTACCTCTGCAATTACGACAAGAAGCAAAGTATCATAGGTGTCACCCCAAACATAATAGGTTAGTGAGCGCGCCGCCCAAGGCAGATAGGTTTTTCGACATACTCCTTGAATGTGACGCCCCAATGATTCAGGTAAATGTTTTTTGCTTCAATGAATAAAAAAATATTATCCATAGATATAGATTATTGCCTGGACACACATGATATGGTCGAGGTTTTCGATTTATTTATTAAAGCGCTGCATGGGATAAAAGATAAGTCTAGGGTGGCATTGGCACAGTATCATGCAGATATACTAGATATGCTTAACGGCATCGACGGAGAGCTCGACATCTATAACGTAGATCTCCATCATGATATTTTTTATGAGAAGGAAGCATCAATTGCCGAAGTTCGAGCGGGCATAGCAGGCTCATCAGATTGGGTATTATGGTCTGCGCTAAACTTAAATCTTAATTCTTATACTTGGATCAAGCAGCCCTATTCAGAGGAATTCTCAGAAGAGATGGTGGAACTGTTCTGTGAAGCGTATTACAAGGACAGAAGCTATGACATTATTGATGCGAGAAATGTTCTTTTTACTAGCAAGCTTGCCTTTACGCACGATAGCGAGGATTTTTGCATCAAGCAGAAGCCCTCAATATTTGTTGAGACTAGATTAAACAAAGAAATACTTAGCATAGATTTTGACTATCTTTTTGTTTGTCTTTCCCCTGAGTATACCCCTAAAGAGAATTATTTTTTCTATGAAATCTGCAAATCAGCATACTCGACTCATTTTAATATAACGTAAGATTGAAAAAAATTTTTCGACAAAAAAACAAAGACAGTGGACGACATACTTAATCACCTCCATAAAACTTTCTCGCGCGAGGAGTTCAAGGAGTTTGGGGATTATTGCAGGCAATTCAAAATTGTCCACAGGTGCCTGGATGGAGTAGGAATTAATTATACGCGCGACAAGATCATCTCCATCAAGGGATACTGCAAAATACTAGACGAATTTCCAAAATTTTCAGATCGCTTTTTGAGGGGTTTCACAAGTAGCTCGAGATATAAATCAGCCCTATTAAATCTTTGCTCAAATAGCTCCGCTTGCCTGGGGAACAGGGATACTGGCCTTGCGGGTGTCAATCTCGGGCTCAAATTTAATATTGAATCCCAAGTAATTACGAAGTCAGCATATATCAAGACTTGCCCAAAGAAAGTGAACGTAATCAGCTTCGCTGGCGATCAGGTGAGCGAAGATAGATACTCATATATCTTCAGCAGGCCATTAATATTTTTCTTAAATAAATTTTTCCAACTTCACATACCCAAAAACCCTCACGGGATTGAGTTTTCCAGGCGGAAGGCAGGAACGTTTGCTACGGTCTATCCTATTTTTCCGTCAAAGACAAGAGAGAAGATTGCAATTAAGTACCTCACTCTTTTCAACAGCCTCCAGAGTGTTGATCCATGGAAAATAGAACACAACCTCTTAAGGGTTATCTCAGGTGAGTTTCCAAATTGGTCTCCGATTACAAAGGGGTATGAGTCAGGCGGAGACTCTAGAAAGATATATTTGGGAAGGTTTTCCTATAATCATTCGTCTTTTGACTACTTTAAGTATTAAATTGAGCCTATAATCCTTTGAAAGTTGTGGTAACCTATACTTCTCACACTAACGTTTCCTGCGTGACGGCCGAACCTATATCGAATTGTTTTGCCGTACTCCTTTTCGTAGTCCAATATGTCCTTTATAAAGTCAAATGCGCCGCGCTCCTTGAGCCATTTATAATAGTAGTCCTGCATTACGGGCTTTGCCTCCAGAATTATGTCCATCTTTTTAAAGGTGGCAGCATAAAGTGTTATATCCCTAAACAGCGTCACCGATGAAGGTGGTTCAGTGAGTTCAGAATCAATTAAAAGCAACACATCCCAATTTACACAAAAAAAGTTCTTGACATTCTATTCAAAATAACCTATACTATATCCTTAACCATTAAAAACCATGAGTGAAACAAAAGAAAATACTAATTCAGAATGGCGCGAACGAGAGCTCGGAGCTTTGTGGGTACGCCAGGGCAAAGGCCAGAAGTACCTTACTGGTCATGTCGAAATTGAAACCATGCCTGGGGTAACCGAAAAGGTGAAGGTGGTAGTCTTTTCCAATAAGGGTAAGACAGAGAACGAGCGCGCACCTGACTACGTTATGTATCGCTCGGTGTCTCCTGAAGCTACTGCATCAACGGCCACCGATCAGGCGTCCATAGAAAGCACGGAGAAAGCTTCCGAAGAACTTCCCGCTGCTTTGGTGTAATATTAATCTAGGGAAAATCCTTTGGGGGTGTCCCGGATTCGATTGTTATTTGAAAGTATTACAGCAACACGAAGAGATGCCAGGCTTCGTTAAAAGGCATACAGCGATAAATGCTAATAACATTGTTCGTTTTGAGGACTTCACTGCTTGCGGGGAAGAACTCGCCCTAGCAGCTTAAACAACTGCTACCTCTTACTTCTTGACGCAGATAGGGAGGATAAGGGGTCATTAATCTGCAAAGCACAGACAACCGACATCGGAGAAGAAACTGTGTTGAAATAAATAATAGATCCGAACCTAAGATGCTTATATCCAAAGGCAAAAGAAAATAAGCTATTGTTGTAGACCTAATATGGAATAATATACAAGACGCGGGTTCGACTCCCGCCACCTCCACCAATTTATGTTCGAGAAACTAAAGTCCTTCTTCAAGTCAAAAGATTCCCCAGGAGATGCGCCTAATATTGGCGCGACTGTGGAAGGAAAAAGGATTGTTTCCAAAAAAGACAACACAACCATTGTAGCTCAAATAGGAACCTTAGTTTGCAATCATGCGGATATTTTGTCGCTCGAGCAAGAGTTATCTCGGGAAGATTTCAAATCTTTCAATAGGGCTTATAAAGATTTTTTAGGAGCGACGAGAACCTATGGTGTTCCTATGAAGGAGTCACGAAAAACGCTTCAGAGAAATAAAATTTCTAAATTTCTAAACTTATTACTAATGCATGGGGAAAAGATACGAATTAAGCGTGTACTCAAGAGTAATAAGCAATGAGTCTTTTTTTAGTTAAATACGAGCTAGATGGGGACAAGTCCCCTCATAAAAGATATTATCACGCACTGGATAAGCAAACAGCAAGAGCAATGTTTAATGAGACCTGCAGGAGTGGGTCCCTGACGGGATGCACCGCGAAAGTTTTAGAGATAAATATTGCTCGAGAAAAAAACAAAAAAAATGAAAAATAAATTTTATAAAGTGCATCTTAGATTCTATAATTAAATTGAACCTTAACCCAATAACTTAACTACATATGAAAGATACAGATAAAAATAAAGTCACATTGGCCCTCGCCAACTCCTTCCTACAGCAAGCCACCTTGCAGCAAACCCTTCAAATCGTACAAGAGAAGGCGCTCGAGAGAGCAAAGGAAGAGGTAGAAGGTATGGAGGACGCCCAAATTGAGGAGGTCTTGACAAATATTCGCGCGCAAGAAATTGCTCAAGAGTTGAGGGAATCCGGAGGTGGTCCTGGCGAGGAGGAAGCCACTAGTGAAACGTCAGAAGAAACCACTGACGAAACATCAGAGGAAACCACTGACGAAACATCAGAGGAAACCACAACGACAACGGCATAGTTACGTTGGCAAAAATGCCTAAAATTTCTAGCGTCTTTGTTGTTACTCGAAACGGAAGAAGGGTCGAGGACATAAATTATTCTTCTCGTAAATCCGCCCAGGAAAGAGCGGCAAAATTACGGAGCGCACTAGCTTTATCTCATAAAATCCTTGGCCTGTCAAAGGAAGATAGCGAAATAATCGTCAAGGAAGTCGAAAAACCTAATAAAATTTGGTAACCTAAAATGGAAGTCATAGAGCCGGAAGCGAAAAGTTTCCTCGATTTGGCCCTAGATAGGGGGTACAAAATAGAAAAGTGCTCCAGAGAGATGTCAAGAAAGGGAATAGACTTCAACATGAAGGGAGTCTATAAGGCAAGAAATAAAGAGGTGCATATGCTTGTCGCGGTCAAGCGAAGGAAGTCCCCGAAACCCTCAAAGTATTTGGACAGATGGATCTGGATTGAATTTAAAGGCAGCGGAGGGGTAGATGGCTGGATTTATGGAATTGCACACTTTATTGCTTTTGAACGAAGTCATGACTACATTGTGGTGAGCAGGAAAGCCTTACTTGATTACGTTAATTCTTCCAAGGGCAAAATCAGGTGGGATCTACCTTTTGTAGCTACGCCGCGAGAAGCGAAATACAGAATTTACCAAAACCCTAAAACTCGATGTCAAATTACGCAGATCCTTTCCAAGGATATTATTCAACTTGAAGGCGCACAGGTTTGGGAGAAGTGACAGATTTTTTTCAATTTATTTTCAGTAGCTTCTGGGTGTGGCTTGGGACATTAGTAATTATATATGTTATAGGACACGCCCTTGCACTTCCCTTTTTTTGGTGGTATAAAGTAAAGCAATTTAAAATGAATCGCCAGACATGGGAAATTAATTAATATGCCGTCGCAGGCAGATTTTGATAGGGCCTATTTAGACATGGCGAATACTTGGGGACAACTTTCTAAAGCCTTAAGAAGAAAAGTGGGTTGTCTAATTGTTAAGGATGGAGCAATTATTTCAGACGGATACAACGGAACCCCTTCGGGATTTAATAATGAGTGCGAAATCAAGGTTCCTTCTCCTAAGTTGGTTGTAGATGATGAGGGTCAGTTAGTTGAGGGCACCTACAAACTTAAAACAAAGCCGGAAGTTCTTCATGCGGAGAGTAACGCAATTACTAAACTAGCGAAATCCACTCAGTCGAGCGATGGAGCAACAATGTACATAACAATATCCCCATGCGTAGAATGCTCAAAACTAATAATTCAATCAGGAATAAAAAGAGTCGTGTTTAGGGAATTTTATAAATCTCAGGAGGCGATCAATTTTTTAAAAAAGGCAAATATAACAGTAGAACAGCAATGTATATTAAATTCAAAAAATTAGACCCTAAAGCGCAGATCCCAAGCAGAGCGCATCCCACTGATGCAGGAATTGATCTTGTGGCAATTTCTAAAGAGGTAAATAAAAAATACAGTTTTATCGAGTATGGCACGGGGCTTGCAATGGAGATCCCGGCTTTCTGTGTCGGCCTTCTTTTTCCGAGGTCAAGCGTATCAAAAACAAATTTAATGCTAAGAAATTGCGTTGGCGTTATCGACGCAGGGTACAGGGGAGAAATAAAATTAAGGTTTAGTATTGACAATGATACAAATAAAGAGTATGATATACAAGATAAAATTGGACAGTTACTTGTATTTGAAATTCCATTTATGAAAATAACAGAAGACAGCAACCTCTCCGACTCCGACAGAGGAGACGGAGGCTTTGGGAGCACAGACATTTAAACATGAACAAAATTAATCTAAAAGACACAATAAAGAGAACCATTGGGAGTTATAAAAAGTATAAACTTTCTCTTGGGGAAGAGAGTACAGTGGATACCATAGCTTCAGATATTACAGATGAACTTAATAGGAAATTTATTATAGAGCCCGCAGTGACTTGGGCGCATAAAAAACCCTCAAAAAAGAAAAAAGATGCAGGCGATTCTTGATTATTCGTTAAATAAATTCTGTCCATTAATTATTATTGGGTTTTTAATATTCTCCAATTTTAAGATTGATACGTGGGAGCCATGGGTCATTATGGGCATGGTTTTATTTGTTGAGCGTTTCAGCTTTAAGGTGGGGTATAGTGTCGCTTATTGCGAGAAGAATAATATATCCACTGAATGATACTTGGCCTATCATTGGTTATCTCCGCGCTTGTCGCGGTAGTTATTTTTCTGAATGTAAAATTGCTAAGGGAAAGCGGCAAGATATCTCGGGCGGATGCGAAGCTTAAGCTTGCTGACGATCAATTAGAGCAATACAAGGACGAGTTAAAGTCTTGTGCGAAATCTCAAGAAACACTTTGTTCCACGATTCTAGGTCTAAGAGAGACCCTCGCAACAGCCGACGATAACCTCAAGATAGAGAGATCTTATTTTAATAAGGAAAAAAATAAGCTTGAAGAAAGCGCGGTGGCGTTATCTAAAAAATTAACAGAGGAAACCGAGGCCAGAAAGAAGATACTATCCCAAAAGAAAAGCGGAGAGGTTAGGCTTGGGCATATAGCCGAGAAGTTGGCGCCCTTCCTTGAAGACTTTACCTACAATCCAGAGAACGCAATATTCTTAGGGCAGCCTATAGATTATGTTGTATTTGAGGATGATGAGGTGGTTTTCACAGAAATAAAAAGCGGAAAGGCTCAGCTCAGCACAAAGCAACGTCATATTAAAAAATTAATAGAGAATAACTGCGTCTCATGGAAGACTATTAGAATAGATTAAGTTTTTACTTGACAAATATAGAAATATAGACTATAATTATCATTTTATGAAAAGTAAAACAAAACTAACAATATCCTTTGCTGCCCTAATTTTAGGCGCAGTAAGTTTAAACGCCGCCAACGAATCCTTTAATGGAAGCGTTAGCACAAAATACACTTCGGATTATGCACGAAGGGGAGCTCTACTTTCAGAGGAAGCAGTCCAGGCACGGGTTGGATTCTCTAGTGAGTTCTCGGGAGTTGACGTGTTTGGAAACTTCCAAACGAATCAAAGCACGGCTTCTCTCGGAGGAGATACCGATGAGCTAACTCTAGGGGTGGGTACGTCCTTTATGGATAATCTTCTGAATACTTATCTTGGAGTATACAATACAGATCATAGCACGGCAGCAGATTCTGATCTTGAAGGATTCGTTTCCATCTCGCTTAACACTGCGCTTACTCCTACAATTGCATTCTATCAAAACACAGACGAGAGTCTTCAGACTTTTGAAGGGCAATTAACCTATAGCGTGGACCTTGACCTTGCAATGCTTGATTTGGGAGGAACGCTAGGATCTACTGACACGTTGATCTCGAAAAATGAAACCTATACAGGCTTGACTGCAAAGGTTTCTCGAACGATTAATGATCAGTTTAATGTTTTTGCTGACGTAGCCTTGTCGGATACAGAATCCCGCAATAATGAGACGGTTTGGGGCATTGGCCTGAACGTAACTTTCTAAAAACAGGAATAAATTTATTATGAATAACGTAGTAGAAACAGTCAGATCCGCCGTTGGCGGTATCTTCAGCGTCCTCGTCTCTATCGTAGGCTTGCTTGTGCTTGCACAAGTTGTCTTCGGTGAAGCCGCAGGAATGAACGTGATCGCAAACCTGCAATCCATTGTAAATGGATTTGTTGGTGAAGGAGCAAGTTTGGCTGGGCTAATTACCCTCCTACTTGTTGTGGCTTTACTTCAAAAGCAAAACAATAACACTGAGTAAAACCACAAAGGTTACTCATGAATAAAAGGGGCAGCATTGTGCTGTCCCTTTTTTTTGGCGGGAGTAGCTCAGCAGGATAGAGCAACGGTCTTCTAAACCGTAGGTCGAGGGTTCAAATCCCTCCTCCCGCGCCAGTTTTAAATTTAACTTGAATAACATCTCGCGTATATATAATATATAATACAGGAGTGTAATATTATAAATGAGCATTGATGACGATTTCTATATTGACGGCCCCCAAGATTACGACGAGCAAACGGACGCGTTTCGCTTTGAGCTTGATAATATGGTTGAGAGGTACTTGGAGGAGTTTGATATTAATACTTTCGTAATGATTGGGGCGTTGAGGGAGAAAATGCAGGAGTTGATTGATGCGGGGAATATAGACATCGGAGACGAGATGCTCGGAGAGGGAGAATGAAAGCGTGGAGATATTTAAACGGGAGGGGCAAGCTTTTGATTGTTCTTTGCGTTATAAATGTTTTTCTTGCAATAAATTCAGCTATTCATGGAGATCCGTTTTGTTTTTTTAGTTTTGGAGTGGCGTTATTTTGTGGCGTAGGAACCTATTCAAATAAGTGCGACAGTAATAAGTGTAAAGAAGATAGTGAAGTATTTTGATTTTGTTTCCGTTGGGATTTTTATTTTTGCATTTATAATAGCAATTCATATTTATGAGCTACAAGATGAGAATGAGGAGCTAAAGTCTATTATTGAGAGCCAGAAGACCCTTCTAGACACGCAGAGAAAATACATCAAAGAGGTCCAGTATATTTTTGATCAACTCCCAGCCAATAACGCCCCCAATATATTTTATTATCGAGAAAAACACCCTCCAGTTTATAAGGATCCGCTATGACTTTAAGAGATTTAATTTACGTATGTAGCTACAAATCGGTATTCAATATTATCCATAAGACTTATTTTAAAGATAAGTCAAATGAAGAGATCAGCGATGCGGACGTGAGCTTTCTTGGAGCGTGGCAAAATCTTTACAAGCTTCAGAAGAATCCCAATAAAGATTGGAAGGTTTACATTACGGAGAAAGAAGATGACAATCAAAAGTTTATTGATGTTTGCTGGTATAACGAAGTAGAGGATGAACTTTATGCAATAGATCTCGTTGAGTGGGAAGAATTAATTGATAGTGAAATATATAAAGCGGTGACGATGGACAATACAACAGCTGCTGCTCACATTTTATGGGAGATAACCTTTTTCGGCTTCTCAGCTTCAGCAGTTAGAAAGGAGGGGGGCAAGCTTAGGAAGCTTGCAGAGAGAATAGAGAGTGGGGAAGAAAAATTAATTCCATGGAACCCAGAAGCGACTTGACATTATTAACCTATTAGTGTATTATATTTTAGTATGAAAAAATTAATCGTAATCATAATGACCTTGCTTTTCCTGACTGGTTGTAAATGTGCTCTATTAACACACAAATGCAATGGTGACAAAATCTGTCGTTGCGAAGCATGCGCTTGCAACTCAAATTGTCAAGACTGCAAATGCAAATAACAAGAGCCGAGGCTATATGTCAAGAATTTTGCAGCGAAGTTTCGGCTTCGCGCGTTCTAAGTGGAACGCTTGAAGACCTAAAGGAAACGGACGAAATAAGATGTGAGCTTGAAATGGAATTTTTCCCCGAGCTTTGTATTCGTATGCTAGACTTAGGGTATCGGTGCCAACAGGTACAAAAGGATCAAAAGAATAATAGGTGCATAGCCTGGTTTATATGATGAAAAATTCTAAAAAAAAATCAGAAAATCAAATTATTTCTGAGTTCCACGACAAATACAATCGAAGGGACGGAGGAGCAGGAAAGGGAGATTCGCCGAGAAGTATCTTCTCAGAGAAATACCAAAACAATTACGACGACATAAACTGGAGTGAGCCTAAGACCCAAAAAAAAATATTCAAAAAAAAGAAGCAATAGTGGACGATAGACAAAAGAAATACGCAGAGAGCGATAAAGGCAAAGAGGCGCGCTTGCGTGCGCGCAAGAAATACGATGATGCAGATATAGAGAGAAGGCGCAGACAAAAAAGAGAGTATATGCGTCGGAAAAGAGAAGAAAATCCAAATTACTGCAAATGGAAATAATAGCGCATAGAGGGACTTTTCTTTTTGTCGCCTTTAGCCTATTGGCAGGGAGTTGCCTTGGGGTCAAAAGAGTTAGGTATATTTGCCCTGAGCAACAGCAAAAGTACGAAGAGTATTGTAGAAAAATAAAGCCTTCTCCGACTTGCGGGCACCTTATTAATTGCTTCATGGATGATTGTCCCGCTAGAGAAAAACCACAAACAAGGCCCTACCCTAAGGAAATAGGGGATGCATATAACCAATATAGACTAAAAAAAGAAAGTGAAATTGAAAACGCTATATTGTCCAGTTTTAAGGATTTTGGCCTTACCTACGTTACCCTGACCGACTCCTCAGTAATCGACAATTCCCCAAATTGGAGGCGTAGCGGTTGGCTAGGAAATTTCTATCAATCAAATAAGATATGGATGTATCACGAACATTTGGGGTGGATTTTCCCAAAAAGATCAGGGGAGGGGTTTTGGCTATGGAGAGAAGGATTAAACTGGATTTGGACAAAACAAGGAGTATTCCCCTTTATTTATTCGAGCGATCTTTCCACCTGGATGTATTTCTATGGTCTCAATAGAGGCGGCATCGCCTTTTACCAATATTCAAATTCCTCAATAATTATTGTCCCGTAAATAAATAACATACAACAAGATAAGAAAGTGTAATCATAAATAATGAAATATCTAACCATACTATTATTCGCCGCCTTTGCGTTTAGCGCATTAGGCGAAAGACCAAAAATTAAACCTAAACCAGAACAGGGCAAACCCGAAATTTCACGCCCCTCGAACAAACCCTTTCCGCCTCACTGGGGACGCCCACCTGCAGTACAGACGAAGGATTTCAAGAAACTTCCTTTTGGGTTTGGTATGGGAAGCAGTACGTTAGCGAAATGGATTTTAAATAACGTAAAGAAAGATAAGGCTCGACCACCGCGCCCAGATAAACCTAAGCCTTCGCCAGAAATGCAGGCGAAAATCAAGATTCTACATGAAAAGAAAAAAGAAATGAATGAGCAGCGCAATAAATTACGCACAGATCTTAAGGGTAAGTCCAAGGAGGACGTTATAGAATTAATTAAAGCCTTTAAGGAGGCAAATAAAGACAAACATCAAGCAATTAAAGAAGCGCAAAAAGCGCTTTTAGAAGAAGTAAGATCAAAGCGTCAAACGGGAGACAAGAGAGAATAAGTGTAACATAATATGTGCTGAAATATTTTGTATTATTATTGATGACAGGCTGCGTTGTCGCGGATACGCCCCAGCCGTCCGACACCGCATTCGACGAAAATAAGCGAGACTGGATTGAGGTATATAAAAATGAAATGAGGATCGCTATAGATAATGAAGACGAAGCGGCGTATCATTTCTATTTCCAGGAATATATGCGATTAAGAATAAAGGAATATAAAGAATCTAAAAAAAATAAACCTTGACATTTATCTCTAAATATGAGAAGATCTATTCTAGATGAGCGAGACACATATTATTGAAGTCAAGGAATTAGAAGACTCCACTGGGGATTTATTTATTGAAATTCCACCCGTACTCTTAAATAAGCTGCGCTGGAAGGAGGGGGACGACGTAAAATTTACAACGACGCCAGCAGGCTCAATCCAAATACGTAAAGTTAAGATGGAGACCGTGGAGCTTGACTTCGATGATGATGAATTATTTAAATACATGCAATTCGCACACCAAAAAGGAATAAGCTTCAACGAACTTTGCAACGAAGCCCTGAAGGACCACCTTAACTTCGACAACCCCCACCTTGCGGATCACCCCTTTAACCCCCTGGGTCACGAGCAAACAAAATGAAGATTGGAATTACGGCAATTCTCGACGAGACTTCCTTTTGGCACGCTGGGGCCCCGCAGCACGCATACTACCTTTATAAATTAATAGATTATCTAGGGTACGATATCATTGCGATTACAAATAGCGACAACATTCCCAAAGGGGTGAGGCATGCCCCGCCGTCCCTAGAATTATATAAAAGCCTTGACCTTATAATCTGCTTTGGATTTCTACCAAGGCACCAGTGGAGAAAGGAGATCTTCAATGAGACAAAGATCGTTTTGCACTCGACATACAATGAGTATTGCGGAGACGTTGCCGAAATGATTTATTGCAACTTGGGTGACGTAGATTATAGAGGGGGGAGGGAATATATCCACGAAATATGGACGTTGGCCCACCATAGTTTAGCGAATGATTATTTTAAAACAATTTATAATACAGAGAGGGTTTTTACGGTTCCGTTTCTCTATGAGAGGGATTACCTTAGGCGAAAATGCGGTGGAGCAATACCGATAGATACGTCCAATGGCCTAGGTATAGCAATCTGCGAAATGAATAGAATATATAGTAAAAATTCACTTTTTCCATTTGCAACCGCAGCGAGGGCAAATAAGCAGGTTCCCGGATTAATTAACCATGCAGACCTATATTGTATTGAGGGAAAAATGAAGGAGTCGCAATACTTTTTAACTTTTCACAAATATGTGAGCGAAATAAACGGCCTCAAGACAAGTCTTTTCCCAAGAAGGCCACTGAATCAAATTTTTACCAATGGAACTAATTGCCTCGTTTCGCATGTCAGTGACGACTGGGGGTTGAATTATATCAACTTTGACGCAATGCACCTTGGCATACCCCTTGTGCATAATTCTAGATTTATTAAAGATTTCGGCTATTATTACAATTGCATGGATATGAATTCAGCAATAGATCATTTAGAGGAAATAAAAAACTCCTTCAATCAAATAGAATACAGGGAGATAGGGGCGGAGCATTTGCAGAAATTTTCCATAAACAACGAAAAGGTCCAGCAGAAAATCATAAACAGATTAGAGAATGTTTTTTAATGAAAAAAGATCAATCACCATTTGATCCTTATAAGTATTTTTTGAAAGTTTATTTTATTATTTATTTTTTAATGTTAGCTATCGCAATTATATGCAATATATGAAATATTTATTTTTGCCATTATTCTTACTTACTTCGGGATGCCTCACTCAGACTGCGGTCATGGAAGCGTTTGAATATCCCGAAACAAGCCCTGTCTTAATGGAAATAAACAGCGTTCCACAGCCTTTTGACCTAAATGGTAGGTCGCCTTATGTACTTTGGGTGAATGGCGCTAGAGTGGACCTCCCAATGGAAGATTTAGCATATCTAGTGAATAAAATAGGAGCGAAAAATATCAGACCTATAGAAATTGCTGATATTCATCAGGGTTGGCTTTTTCCTCATTTTGTAAAACTCAGAGAGCTTGATTCCCCACAAAACAAACGAATACGGATTGTGAAATGACCGAAGGCAGTCCAAATAAACTTTCACTTAAGGGTTATACCGTAAACGTAGATACTGAAGATTTAATTAATATTCACACAAAAGAATGGGTATTAGCGTGGTGCGAGAAGCATCACCCGCATAAATTCAAAGAGGCAAGAGCGTTAATATCTAATGTGTTAAAGGAGCCACAGAAGGAAGAGACTATTGGTTTATTCTTAGACAAAAAGGCCTAAATAAACCTTGACTTGCCTCAAATATTATGTTAATATTGTATTATTATGAATAATTTATATGTATTAGATCTCGGACAAAATAGTGCCACTCTAGCTCATAGGGGTATAAACAAGGAAATGACTCCAGATGAGCTTGAGTTGGCAAAAAGCGAAGTCAGCAATCTGACAATCGAAGAGGTATTAGACATTCCTGATATGCTTCCTTTTGGCAGCTACCTAGTAGCCGAAGACGCCCATGTCGGCGCTCCACGATCAAAATTTTCTTTGGCACAGCAATTTGAAGAAGAAAAACTCCTAAGGTTTTACGCCCTGTGCAAGGAGAGAGGCATTACTCTATTGTTATTCTCGCAAAAATTAACACCACGCGCTCTCTATTTTAGCCACCCAGTCTTTGCCAAGAGAGCCAGTTGGGCTAACAAGGACCGCAAGGTAGAGGTGAAGGATGTAAAATCTGACACTATTGACCCAATGGCAATACACAATCTTTTGACTAATAAACCTGAACTTCTAGCTACGCTAAAGAAGCCTGTATTGTCGTTCAAGGAGGATCCCCGTAAGGTAGAGGGGTGGGATTTTAAACAAGAAACAAACCTCATTCTAAACTACGAGCGGAACGCTAAGTACGAAGGGACAATAATGAGATCTCGCTTAGATGAAATGCTGGACAGCATTGTTTCGGAAATACCACGAAAAGAGTCCCTGGAGATCTTTTGCTTGACCGATGAGAATAAATATCAGCAAGACGGCAAATACGGCAAAAAGGGCGACTGGAAAGTGAAAGCCGGTGCCCCCAAATACGGGGCCATGACGAGCATATTAGGAATGTTGATGGACGGTGACGGCGACCTCAGGACAAGAGAGGAAACAGGGCTCCTGCCGGGATTGGCCTTCGCCGAGGAGTTTTTGTTCGGCATGACTGCGTTCCATACTAGAGGAGGGCTGGCGCGCAGCAACCTTGTGCACCATTTCATGAGGAGCTTTATTAGGAGCAAATGGAAAGAAGAGAACCCAAACAATTTAGACTTCACAAAGAAGTCCAATAGGGGACTATTTACCCCTGAGGAAGACGCTCATTTTAAAAAATATAGAAGGAAGTGGCGCAGGGCGTTGATTGATATGTTTCAAGCAATGAAGCGAATCCTTGAAAGAGAATAATTTAAAGTGCTGTCGGGGTTCAAAAGCTAATTGCGTTCAGTCGCAGTTTAGGTGCTTACCCCGAAGCACCCCTTTATGAAACCAAATAATTTAAAACACTGTCGGAGTTTAGCCAGTCATGGCGTTCAGTCGCCGTTTATAACTCAACTCCGAAGTGTCGCTTTATGAAACCAAATAATTTAAAGTGCTGTCGGGGTTCAAGTGCTCATTGCGTTCAGTCGCAGTTAAATGGCTCACCCCGAAGCGCCCATTTATGAAACCAAATAATTTAAAACACTGTCGGAGTTCAAGCAGTCATGGCGTTCAGTCGCCGTTTAGTCCTTAACTCCGAAGTGTCGCTTTATATCATGAAAATTACTAAAGAACTAAAATACGCAACCTTCGAATGGGACGAAGAAACGAAATCCTTTATGATTACAGAAGAGGACGGGAATAGGGTTATTCTAAATAAAGTATACGCTTTTGCGTTCATGCGCTTCGTTGTTCGCATGGCACAGCGAAACTGGTTGCGAAATCAAAAAAAACCAAATAAGCGAAATCAAGATGCGACTCAAACAATTGAAGAACGAGAGATATACGACCCCAATCAGCTCACGTTCTGCGAGTATGAAGTTGGAGAATCTTAATAATTATGGATAGAAATAAAGAGTGGCTTGCACAAATGCGACAGAGCTTTCGTTCAGACGAAGAAACGGCAACGAATGCAATTTTTAATGCTTCATCATTCGATCTAGTCTATGCTGGCGAATGGGAGGAATTCTTTTATAAAGAAACAGATGAGTGTGTCCCAGAAGGGGAACCCATCGGACTTGATTGCTGGAATACAGACGGGAATGTATGTGATCTTGTATTATTTAAAGATATTTACTGGAACCCTAGCTGGATTTAACCAAATATTCGCCAATATGTTTACGAAAGAACTCAAATTGAGCCATAAGTTCTTCTTTTTTAATTTGATCTTTTTCGGCTTTTGCTTTATTGTATATATCCAGAACGAAATCATCAGTAATTTTATGTTTAACTTTAACAACCTTTAATGGCATGACAAATACAAATACACTTGGAGACAACGACAAAGTCCAAAAGGCTATCGACGAGGAGTTTAATAAAAAGAAACCTAAATTTAACTTAAGTACTCCAGACGGGATTAAGTATCATTTCCGTCATTACAATAAAGAGGTTCAAGATGTTGCAATAAATTATTTATTAACTCCGCACGGCAAAGGCAAAACAAGAGAGAATCTAACTGTAATAATTAAGGCTGTTTTAGAGCATTATTCGCCTGCGAGTGATATAATTAATCCAGACCTTAAAGTAGACTTTACTGCGTTAGACGAAAACTCGGAGATCCTTAAGGACTTCGGCATGGATTCCCTTTCCTTGATGGAAATTGCGTTTTTTATTGAAGAGGTTTTTGATTTAAGAATTGAAAATGAGAAAATATTAGAAATTGTAACGCTTGGGGATGTAATAAATATGGTAGAATTAACCCAAAAAGAACAAGAAGGCGTTGATTGGCCAGAAGTTCACCTAGGGGGAGCCTCAGCGCAGAATCCAGGACCAAATGACCCCGCTTTATCACATAAAAAATACAAGATAGGATGGGTACCAAACCCAGAGAATACCACGGCATTCCTAGAGTGCAATGCCCCCGTTTTAGATATGTCTGACGCAGAGACCATTAATAAATTCAAAAAAGCCAGCGACGAGGGGAGAATAAAAACCACAGAAGATATGCAAAAATTTATAAAGGATGAACTTGCCCCGAAGCCCAAGCGCAAGTATACAAAAAAATCAGATTATTGGAAAAAGAAAAAGAAAAAGAAGTGATAGCATTTAATAAAGGGTACGAGTTAAGCTCTTTTACGAGTGACGATTTAAAGGAAATTCTTTCTAAGATTTTAGCAAATAAGGGTAAATTCAATAAAGGGACGACATTCGGAGGACTCCATCCCGACCAAATTCAAGACGTCATTGCCTTCCTTATGTTTCAGGAAGGAAATCATTCAGTGCAGTTCACGGTCTCTCTTGAGGATGACGACTACCATTTAATGCTTACAATTGATAAAAAACAAAAAAAACCTTGACATTCCCGCCAAGCTCTGCCAGACTTAAACCATCATGAAAAATACAGAATTCATAAAACTAACAGAAATGTGGCATGATGGACTCTATACTAAAGTAGGGGACATAATTAATAACGAAGGCTGGAGTAGGTCAAGAGTAGCGGAATTCTGCCTATATTTCAATAAATATGTTGGCAGAGCGCAACTAGAAGTCCTCTATAAGTTTCTATAACATGGACACGCTAAGAGTATCGGAACACCATCTGAAGGTTGAGGCAGATCCATTTCGCATGAAGTTAATTGCGGAAGCAATATCGGAGTATGTGAAAAATCATCAACTAGAGGACGACACGACCTTGAATGACTTTAGATACAACATGGAAGTTGTATATCAAGACTATCATTGCCTCATGCCAGATAATTGGGATTATGTTGAGGAGGATAGGGAAGTTGTATACGGGGCATTTTAATGAGCGATTTAGAAACCTTATGGGATACTCACGATTTTGCCTTAAGTAAGGTCGCCATGCTTGAAGATGAGTATCATTTCTTAGTTGGTCAAGTTCATGACTATTTCGCTCAAGAGGCGGGCGAGTCATTTGAGGCGCCCATAAATAAGGATGATTTGTTGTCTCAGTTTAATGAAGTTGAGCAAGGGCTTGATAATTATTATAATAAGCAGCTTACAACCATCATGGAGCTTGAAGAATTTTACGAAGAAAACGCTTTTTCAATTCCCCCCGAAAGGGAGGTTTCCGCAGCAAGCTTTAAAGAATTAAAGTTAGTTACGGCGAACCTAAGGGATGCACTCAAGGAATCTTCAGAAGAAATTAAAATTATCTTGACTTCTGATAATTAATCAGGTAATGTATATTTACCATGAGCAGAGGAAGACCAAAGGGGTATTCCCCCTATATTGAAATATCCTACGAAGAACTCGGGGATTATGTTGGGCGAAAGTCTCTAGTTAAGGTTGGGAAAGCGTGGCTAGAGTCACTTATATCCCAAACAACCACTTACTCTAACGCTATCCAAGAATCCAAGCCTCCGAAGGAGGAACCTAAAATAGAATATCAACTCACTAATTTTGATGAAGACTAATTATTTCCCAGACCTTATCGGACAAGATGCCGTAAAGAAGAAACTATCGTTTTACTTGGATGCTTTTAATAAAACTGGAGTATGCCCATTTTTACTTCTTACTGGAGCAAAGGGGCTAGGCAAAACTCAATTCGCAAAAGAGTTTGCAAAAAATCTCAAAAATAGAGATGAAAGCAAGCGGGCGTTCCTTGAGCTAAACTGCTCCACCATTAAAAATAATGAACAGTTTTTTGAGCAAATATTCCTACCCTTAGTCGCAGATAATGAGATTACAATTTTGTTTGATGAGTGCCACGCTTTACCTAAGGACTTAACCATGGCGTTTCTGACAGTTTTTAATACGGAAACGTCTACAACTAAATCCTTGGAATGGAACGAGCAAACCTTTACTTTTGATTTTAAAAAGCAGACCTTTATTTTCGCTACGACTGAGAGCGATAAGATCTTTCCCCCGCTTAAAGATAGATTAACAAATGTTGATTTCGCCCCTTACTCAGAAGACGAACTAGGTGATATTCTCAAGTTGTGTTCCCCAGAAGTAGCCATCAGCAAAAGATGTCTTCCAGAAGTTGCGAAAACCGTACGAAACAACGCAAGAAGTGCAGTCATGAGGGCTAAGGAAATATCTCTCTATTGTGGCGCAAAAAGAAATTACGTATTCAATCTTGACAATTTCAAGGAATTATGCGATAATGTTTCTATACTACCATACGGAATAACTTATACTGAAAAGCAAATTCTGGAGGCTCTCAATAATCACGGTTCAGCCACTCTTACTGGTCTTGCCGCGAAGATTGGGCTAAGTAAAACTGCACTCCAGAAAGATCATGAGCTATACCTTTTAAATAAAAACTTTATAGAAATAGATGGAAAACGAAAGATAACAAGCGGAGGGATGGCTGTGTGCAAGGAGATGGAATTACAATGTACTTAACAATACCAGATAACAGCGGGGACGTATATCACGTTCCGATACATAACGTTTCGTACCTCAAGGAAAGCGTCCCAATAGGTAAGGCAAATATAGTTTACAAGATTGTGCTCGTTTGCGAAAAGCAAATTCTCGTCACAGAACAACAGTTTATGATTGTTCAAAAAGCGCTAGGAGAAGTGTAATATACTGCATGGAGAGTGCAGGCAAACACTTCAAGGCATATCAAGAGGGCATTGTTCGGGCGAGATTAATCAGGAAAGACTTAAAAAACCATCCAACAGAATATTACCCCGAAAAAGTAAGAGGATTAAACAAGGCATACATTCAAACCGTAAAGGAAATTATTCGCCAAGGAGAATCTTATCTAGATAAAACCCAAGACCTTGAGGCTGGATTAGAGGTTGCGAGGGCAATAGAGAGCTATAAGGCATTTTTAACCACACTCCCCAAACGAGATGAAACTAAATGAAGAAGAAAGGCACATATTCTTAAAATGCGCCGAAGAACTGAACGAATTAGCAGTGGAACTACTTCATGCGGTAAACAAGCCAAATAAAAATAATTGGGGTAAAATTTTCGATGAGCTGGACGATGCCAATAAGTGGGTAAAACTATTAAGAGAATTAAGAGAAGATGACCGATGACCCCTTTTTCTATATTGCTATTTTTTTGGTAATGTGCATGGTTTACGATATGGTTGTCTAATCGACACATTACAAATATATGTTTACAAAATAAGAAATATCGACATGAAAATTAAACTAGGAATAAGAGGTAACTCAGATCAAGTATCTGCAATCATCATTAAACTTGATGACCTTATGCTTGTGACTGCCGACAATTTGTTCCTTAGTGGTACAGAGAGTAGAGCTAATATCGGAAAAAGCATAGTCTCACTACTTGAGTCTTTGTCTTGTGTCGATAATCAAATAGAGATAGGGGAAACAATAATTCCCATGATAGAATCTGAATTATATATAGAAGAAGGAATTTTAAATAAATTTATCACAGAAAAGGAACCCTCGGAAGAAGAAAAATCAATAAACCAAATGAAAAGAAGCAGAGAATGAGTGAGATAAAAGAATTATGGGACTTGACATGGGCTGATGGATTGTTGTTGACATTTATGTTGATGATGCTCTATACTTACAAGGTTTGGGTCGATAATAAATTTAAAAAATGAAATGGATTAAAATAGAGGACGAAACACCGCCCAAAGGCGAGAGGTTGCTTTATTTCTTTGAAGGAACAGGGGTTTCGGTGGGGTTTTATTTCGGAATTGATGGAGATTATTGCCCCGAAACAGGTCATGTCTTTGGTGGCAATTTCGGATTTCTTACGGGGGATGTGACTCATTGGCAATATATTCCCGATTACCCCCCAGGATTTGAAGATTTCGCAGAGGCTGATGCAGAACGGGCAAGTGAAATAGAAAAAGAAATTGATGAAGCAAAAGAGCCTATTGGCGGTGAAATGAGCAACGAACAAGCGTTGTGGGAATCCACTGGAGGAAGATCGGGGGAATAATGAGTATTGTATCAGAATCAGAACCAACCCTTCAAGATCTTATTTCACGCGAAATAAAGAGGTTATCCTCAAGTCATAATGAGGAAGATCAACATCTTATCAATAATGTATTAAGACCCATGCTCCTGTTTATTGAGGATCATTACTCAACAATGACAGAAATGGCGAGAATAGGAAGCAAACACTCTCTTTAATTATGTTTGAGGACGGATTAAATAATGAGTTTGAGAAAGCTCACGACAAGGGCTTGCGGAGGGGCTTTGACTTGGGGTGGTCTTACAAGGGGAGGTTTGATCGTACGATAATAGAGGATATGATCAAGACTCTCGATAAGCAATGCGAGAAATGCCCAAGGTCAGGGGGTAGGCTAAAAATACTTGCCCAAAAAGATATTCTAAGACAAATATTAAAAGAGATCAAAGATCATCCAAATAATAGAGAAAATATAACCTTTGGCAGTTGGTAGATGAATTTTTTAAAACATAAGTATATAAATACTAGAGAGTTAGTACTTCAAGCTCAAGGTAGTAAAAGGTTTTTTAAGTTCATCACTCTTCCAGAATTAAAAATATTTAAAACAATTGGCTTTATTATTAGTGTGTTGCTTTGAATGACGAGGGGTGTACCATGAAGCATGAAGAACAAAATAATTGACTATCTTACAGTCCAGTTCATAAGCGATAAAACTTTTAAAGCACATTACGCACAAAGAATTCGCTCGGCATGGATTTGCGCAGAAAAAAAATATAGAGCCTTAACAAAACAAGAAAAAATAGAAATTTTAAAAGAAATAGATAAGAAAAAATAAGCCACCTTAGCTCAGCTGGTAGAGCACCTCACTTGTAATGAGGATGTCGTCGGTTCGATCCCGACAGGTGGCTCCATCAAAAATAAAATAAATGAAAGTATTTTTAAGTAAGATTCTTTACTACATTGGAGATTTTATTTCTCAGTTTTTGCGCCTTAACTGCTTTGCTTGGTTATACCCTCTATACAGCAAAGTGATGCTTTGGAGTTGCGACCTTGATAAAGACGGCAAAGTTTGGAAAATAGTTAAAAAGAGGAAATTACATGATGAATAGGTAAGGCAGTAGGAGAGGTGACAGAGAGGCTTATTGTGCAACATTGGAAATGTTGTGTTGCGGAAACGCAACCGTGGGTTCAAATCCCACCTTCTCCGCCATTTTTTTGCGGATGTGGCGGAATCGGCAGACGCTACGGACTTAAAATCCGTTGCCCGTAGGGCGTGTGGGTTCAAGTCCCACCATCCGCACCAATTTAGGGGTTCGTAGCTCAATAGGTTAGAGCATCCGACTCATAATCGGCAGGTTCAGGGTTCAAGTCCCTGCGAACCCACCATTTTTTCTTGACATTTTATTCATAATGACGTAGTGTTATTTTAACAATGAAAAAAGAAGTAGAAATCATCGGCGGAAATCTTTTAGACTTTCCAACTCACTGCGAAAGTGATCCCGATAAATACCTGGGCATCAACAACATTGCTCACTCCTGTAATTGTCAAAATGTAATGGGCGCGGGTATTGCCAAGCAAATAAAGGATCGTTACCCTCAAGCTTTTGAAGCGGATCATGAGCATTGGAGCAATGAATATAATGACGGCGGGAATTGGCGCGTCCAACTAGGAGGTTACTCTAAAGCCGAAATCAAGAGTATGTTTCTACCAAACAACAAAGGAAGAATTTACAATCTCTATACCCAATCGGGGTATTCAACAAAGAGCAGGCAAGTCAATTATGAATATTTCTGGAAAGCAATGAAGGCAATGCAAGAAGATTTGCTTTTCATTCAACATGAGACAGGCAACCGCCAAGCATTGGGCTTGCCTTACGGCATCTCCTGTGGGCTTGCAGGAGGTAATTGGAAAATAATAAAAGCAATAATTGAGGATATTTTTCTTGACTCTCTGATAGAAACCTATATAGTTAAGTATGATGATCGAGGAAAAGATTCCTCAGCTGATTGGCAAAAGTCAGCATTTGAAAGGACAACATGAAATACGACAGATTTAAATTAGAAGAATGTATACAATCTTTGTATCAAGTGAATGAAGACTTGAGCGCCATGATGCATAAAGAGTTCGACACAAAAGAGGGCTTAACTGAAGACCAAAAGATGAATATAATTATTGGTATGATGGAACTTCATAAACTTCGTTGCGATGCGACTTTTGAATGTATGGAAGAATTAATAAAACAAGGAGATTTAAAATGACCGATCCCAGCGAATCCAACATAACTAACAACATGAAGTGTCCAGTAACGGACAGAACAGATGTAATAGATGATTGTTATATTACTATTGAATTTGGTTATGGTAGCGACAAGGACATGATGACTTACAACTTTAATACCGTTCATGATAGTGTCGGTAAAGTAGTACTGGAGGCGATTCAGTCCATGATGCCAAAAGGCAGGTCTGTTGATGATTTTGGCAGGGACACAATAGCGGAGAATTTTGATGAACACTGGTGGGATAAGCTTTCTGACGAGCAAAGAGCAGATTATAAGAAACAATGGGGAATTGAATAATTTCCTTGACAAGAGGAGCAAAATGTAGTAGAGTATAACGCAATGAGCAATAAACCAAAAGATTTAACACGACCGCCTTTTCAAAATAAAAAAAGAAACAAGAACAGGAGAAGGAAAAAACCTTACAATTTGAGCCCCCGAAGCAAGCTAGAGCGTTGGTTTGATAGGCATAATCATAAAATGGAGTTCCTGCGAACTCTATTCGGGCTTGCAACGGTAGCCTTGCAAGTGATCATTTTACTTAAACTATTTCAATTTATTTAAACATGGCGAATAAATATCCACAAGAACAAAAAAGGGTTGTCGAAGAGATTACTACTTCTACGCAAAAAAAATGCACCCATCCCCAACGGCAACGCAGACAGGAAAGTGCAAAGAAATGCGCAGAAGCAAGAGCTAAACGCTCAGACAAGCAACAACTTGCCCACTTGGATAAACTTTTAGGAAAAAACAAAGGAGCGAAGAAAGAGCGCGCCAGACTTAAAGCAAGAATAGCAAAGAAATGAAAATAACGATTAAATCATACGGAGGCACCTTCAGTTGGGAAAACGAAGGTGACGATACAGATTTAGCAGAGCTAATCCCTCAAATAAAAGGGTTATTGGTTTCTGCGGGGTATCACCCCAAAAGTGTTGACGAGTGTTTTTCGCCAGATGCCTTTGAGTGGTTCCCAGAAGAGGCTGAGTTCACACTAGACCCTGAGACCCAAAGTTTTGGCGAACGGAATGCACGGGGAGAGACCTTTCCGACTTAAATTAAAATGAAACGAGCAGACATAATTATCTTAATCGCAATCCTAATGGTGGGTTGCGTCACAACGGAAAAACCCGTAGTAACCTCTCCTATTCCTATGGAGAACTATGACGAAGATGTTCTGAGGGCGAAGGCTTCAGATTTAAATATGAGACTTGTAGACTATCTCCATGCACTCTCAAATGGCAAAATCGCAGACCTAAGAAAACAACCCTTTATTTTATATCAAGCATATGACGAGAAATGGGGCAATGACCCTTTTATTAATCCCGTATTTGCGACGAAAGCAGAGGCAGAAGAATATGCTAAACGAAATAATATGAGCGAATTTGAAGGGGGTCACTCTTATATTGTGCGTGAAGTTAATTATCGTTATGAGGTTCGCCAAGTAAACGATGCAGGAAATGATTTACTGTTCACTTGTAGAACTCATAACGAAGCTTACGAATATGTTGTGGAGTATAGCTCATCTCATTCAGATCTCGTAATATACGACCTTAAAACGGGGAGGTCTTTTGAGGAGACTCCGTGAGCAATATACATTAGAAGTCGTGCTAAAGCGTACTGGCACCAAAGTTTACGCAGAGAAGTATCACTCCATAAATGACGCTCTTTTTTCTTTTGCGGGAAAATGGGATTACCCGAAATGCAAATCTAATTACAGAATGACCATACAAGGCAACGGGAATCTATTTTATCAATGGGGATAATCTTACTTAATTTATAAAAAAACCTTGACAAGTCCCAAGAATTAGTCTAACATTAAACCATAATGAAAAATATTACTCAAGAAGAACTCGACAGGTTGGACTCCTGTCAGTCCCCCCAAGATTGGAGGGATGCGTGTGACGCAATCAAAGAGGCAAGAGCGGGCATGTACCCAGATGATTGGTGGCAGAAGGTTAAGCAAAGTGGAATGATGGATGGAATTCTTTCTCGATGGGACGAGGATTCCGATCTTAAAACTATCCATTTTACTGACGCAAGCAGTTTATGCAAATATATGGCTGACGGCAAATACAGGAGCGAATAAGATGCCTAACTGGACACATAATACGCACAGAGAGAAACAAGGATAAAAAGGAAACGAAATGATTAAAGTAGTAAAAAATCCTAGCTTTGATGGTTATTATGAAATATATGACGGGCTATATGTGGTCGAAGAAGTTCAAGGAAGAACAAAGGCACGAAGAACCGCCGTGAAATTAGCAAAAGCGTCCAAACAGTCTTTTATAGTTTTCTTGGGAGAGACTGTCGATATTGATTAGTGTAAATATGCTCAATGGAGGACGCAGACAATTACCTCATTCGTAAAATAGACGAATTAAAGCGTTCCATCGTAACCAAGGGCATAGGTCAGTTTACAACATCTAACCTAGAAAAAATACGCCAACTAGAATCACTAATAGCAAAGCTAGACAATGAAGGGGGAGACTAAAAATAAAAGGTACGAGGTTGAGTTTTCGGTTCTAAAAAGAGAATCAGTTGAAATTAACGCAACCTCAGTACAAGAAGCAAAGAATAAAGCATGGGAGTGCATGGAAATGTCTGACGAATATGGAAGAGGAAGCTCAGATTGGACGCATGGTTGGGAAATAACCTATGTCGGAGAATTGGATCACGATAGCCAAGATGTCCCCTTTTAAGTCGTATAAATGAAAACTAAATGGTATCAAGTAGAAATAAGTAGCACGACATATCGCCATTATGACATCAAAGCAGAATCCAAAGAAAAAGCAGAGGAGTTAGCTCTTGATGCAGTCGATGAAGATTGGGAAATAAGCAAAGCATGGAAACAAAATGCTGAAGTTGCATACTGCGAGGAATTTAAATATAACAAAGATTAGGTAAAAAATACTAGCGTGTGTGATTCAAATAATAAGCCCATGCACATCAGCGAAGCCATCGACCTAGTGGTGGAAGGTTGTAAAATGCACATGAACCAACTTGACAATGATGGATATTGTGCAGAAAGCGATAACTATGTAGTTGCTCTTTCGGTGTTCGATGACTGGATGGAATATATTCATGAGCAAGAGGAGCAAGATGTATTTAGAGAATTAAAGGAAAATAACCTTGACAAATAATCCCGAATCTGCCAGACTACAATAATGCAAAACAGAATACCAGTAGTTACTAACTCAAGGACATCATTAGGAATGGGAAGTAAAAACCCAAATCATTATACGCCAAATTTAATAATATCAAAGAGCGCACAAGATTTTATTTCACACCCTATCAAAATACATTATCCAAGAGCATTAATAAGAAAAAGAATATCTTATTCATTTTGGAAAAAAATGGTGAAGTCGATTTCCATGCTACCAAATAAAGAGCGAAAAGGGATAGCATATAATATGTGGCTAGAAATGGATGATAGGCATTTCTTTGGAACATACAAACAAGCTGGATTTGAACTGGAATCATTGGCATTATCACTTATTGAGGAAGAAGAAAAAGATGGAACTAAATAAAATAATTTTAGAAGTGTTAAATAAGCATATCAAGCAACGAGGTGGAGGATTTAATAGACGGAGACTAGCGAGTGAAATCGAAAAGGAAGTGGACAAATATTGCATGACCTTAATGGAGGCAGTTGCTTGTGGCACTTCACTAAATAATGACTACGAATAAAGACTTTTGCCACGACAAGGATTTGGTAAAAAGCTTTAATAAATTAAGCAAAGAAGAGTTCTTAGAAACCTATGAATATATAGACGAATTAGAATATAATGCAACAAGAAGAAAATTAAATAATAACACAAAAAATATGAACGAAGATTACAGTATTTCAATACCTTTTAGCAACGAAGAACTTGAAGAAATGCTGCATGAAAATAAAAGCTTTGAGTGGGTTTTTCCCACTAATGAAAATGAAAATGTTCAAATAACAATCCACCTGTATAAAGAAGAATAAAATGAGAACGACATCAAGAGAAATAAGAAAGACCGAACCTACGATAGAGGATATGCGTTTTGACCTAGCAGAACTAGAAGCAATGAATATGAACACACCTGATATTATTAATATGCTTCTTGATGGATTTGAGGGTCTTGAAAATATGCCCGATATTGATATTCGTGACGAGTGGAATGCTCTTTTTGGAGAAAAAGGCAGTTATGGAGAAGGCTGAATCACCGCACGACAAATACCTTGAATATATTTCTTTTATTGCAAATAAATTAGAAAAAGGAGACCAAATAACAATCTGGAAGGATGAGTATCAAGTCCATATCGAAGGTATGGGAACTTCTAATTTTTCCATTGAAAGTATTAAATATAAATACGATGACCCTTATGACCATATAGAGGAAAGGGAAAGGGACATAATGCTTGCAGAAGATGAAATAAATATAGCATCAGCGAATTGCGAACGAGAAAAGACCAAATAAGCAAAGAATCGTTATCTCCTTGAGTAACAAGCGGATATAATTTTTTTTAAAAAAAGGCTTGACAGGTTGGAGGAAATCTGTCAGTCTTAAATCATGTCGAACGAAAAATACAATGAAATTAGACACATCACATAGCCATTCAGAAGAAGCAGTTAATGCAATGAATAATGCCCTAGCAATGCCTCATGCTGACCCAATTTGGGTTCTCAGTTTATTATTAACAGAGTGGGCAGACGACAAGGACTTAATTGACATAGCAAAGTTTTTAAAAAAAAGGCTTGAACAATGAACAAACAGTTAAGAGACTTAACTCTCAAAATAAAAGACCTAGAAGCGGAGTTAGATTATTATAATCTGTATGAACCCGATGACAGGGAAAGTGCAGACAGGCTCAAGGGGTTGATTGATAAAACCTATGATGAGTACGATGACCTTAAGAAAAGAATTGATAATGAAAAGCTTGATGCCGTAAAAGAATCTAGCTTTTCAAAATAAAAATGAGTGTGAGGAGTGGGCAAACAGGGAGTAAGATGGAATATAACGAAGAAAATATAGAAAAAGTCGCACAACACATTGTTGATGATATGAGTTTGGATGATTTGATGAGGTATGTTTATGACGACCTTGTTGAGCTTTTTTGGAAATCTGACGCTCATTTTATTGAGACTTTAGAAGCTTGCGGTATAGAGGAAGAAGATTTATGAATGGTTACGACTACAAACTAAAAGAGAGACAAGTAAATAACATAAGCGATATTGCATCGTGCATTGATGATTTGCGGTCAGACTTTAATCACAATTCTGAAAATAGTGCAAAAAGAATTGATAACGGACTAGGTGATGTTTGCACTTTTATTGAAGCTTTAACCTCGCAAGTTGTTGTTTTAAATAAAACAATGGAGCGAATTGCGAATACGATTGAAACAAATAAATGAAACTATTATTTATAGGACAGGAAAGAAGTCGGCTTGCTCAAGAGCGTGGAGTATATTGGGAAGATGAAGCACAATGTGCAAATCAATTATTTAGAGCATTAAGAGCGAATGGGATTGACCCAAATAAGTGTACATTTCTTAATCTATTTACAGACGATTCGGATGGCAAGAAATATGCCGACAAAAATATTGACCAAAAATCTCTAAATAAGATAAATAAATGGGAGGGAGAGAAAATAGGAATGGGCAACATTGTAGGAAGAATGTTGACTCACCTCAAAATTGACCACACGCAAATCGTCCACCCTTCAGCGAGGGGAAAAATCCGTGCGAAAGCCCTTTATATTCAACACATTAGGGAAAAATTGAAAAAAGTCAAAAAAAATGCTTGACAGGTGGGGCGAAACCTGTCAGTATTAAACCATGCTTAAATTAAAAAAGTTATACAAGATTGACTCTCTAGGGAAACTTAGGGAATGGACGATGCACATAGAAGGAGACTCTTTTTATGCGGTCAAGGGATTGGTCGGAAAGAAGTTGACTCAAGATAAACCCACACACGCAACTGCGAAGAATGTTGGCAGAAGCAATGAAACCTCTGATGAGGAACAGGCAGAACTTGAGGCTAAGGCTCGTTGGGACAAGAAACTAAAAGAAGGATACGCACTCACTCCAGAAGATGCGGAGAGCAAGAAGTATTACGAACCGATGCTCGCCCAAAAGTTTGAGGACAGACTTGATAGGGTAAACGCAGAATGGAAAGATGATGGATTTGTATATTCTCAGCCAAAGTTGGATGGGATTCGTTGCATCGTTCGCCTTGAAAATGGTGAAGTTGTAGCAAGGACTCGCAAGGGTAGAACAATTGCGACTATCCCACATATCTTAAAGACTCTTGAGCCAACTTTTGTTGATAACGAAAAACTCGTTTTTGATGGAGAATTATATAATCACGACTTGAAGCATGATTTCAATAAAATAGTTTCATTAGTGAGAAAGCAAAAACCAGTTCGCTCAAAAAGTGATACAGATAAAAGTTTTCAAAAGAAACTGGATAAGTTCGTTGACGCATTGGAGGAATCCAAGAAATTGGTTCAGTATTGGATATATGATATACCAAGAACAACCAAGAAAAACGAATCGAGTAATTTCTCTGAAAGATTCTTCAATAGAATGGATTCGGATTCACCGATGCTACCACTTAGTACGCATTGCCAATTTGTCTCTACTTCAGAAGTTTTCAACGAAGAACAACTGACAAATCTCTACTCAAAATATATTGAGGAAGGATACGAGGGGCAAATGATTCGGATAGATTCCCCATACGAGCAAAAGAGGAGTGCAACGCTATTGAAGCGAAAAGACTTCATGGACGCTGAGTATAAAGTTATTGACATTGAAGAAGGTAATGGAAATCGTGCAGGAACTGCAAAGCATCTTGTATGCTATTGTAGCGAGACAGACCAAACCTTTAATTCAAATATAAAAGGCACTTTCGAGTATCTTGCCGAAATCTTGAACAATCGAGAAAAATATATTAATAAGGAAGCTACGATTAAGTTCTTTGAACTTACGCCAGATGGCATACCAAGATTCCCTTATGCGATTGCCTTCAGAGATTACGAATAAACTTTTTTGCGTCATAACTAATTATTAATGAGAAACTTACGAGTCTTGTAAAAAAAAGGCTTGACTTTCAAGCCTTTTTCCTCAAGACTTATTATCATCATGGAAAACACACTAGAAAATCTAACTGAGAAATCAGTAGGCATTAACCTTACTACGGCATTTGACCAAATGCTAATTCCTTTCAAGAATACTCTTGAAAAGGCAAAGGCAGTTGCGAAGGTAAGTCAACTTAAAAAGGTTGACAGTTTCTTCGACAACCTCACCTTGAAGCTAGTCAAGACTGAAACCGATTATTGGGACAACCTTACTGTCACTTCGGATGCAGAACGCTTTAATCGTTGGGTATTCGCCATTATGAGCGTTCACACAACTTGGGAAAGCAATGTACGAGGGTACAATTTGGCAATGAAAGATTTGTCTTGGACAATCGACAAGGATAAGTTGGAGCAAATGGTCTTTGATGCGAGAGTCGGAATGTACGAACGAAGGAACAAAGGCTTATGGCAACTTGCACAAAAGTTTCGGGAGAATCCAGAGCAATTTAAAAGGCGAGAGGATGAGACTTGGCAAGAATGTCGGAATCGTTTAATTGGAACTATATACGGACTAGGAAACGCTAAAACGACCTACGCTCTTTCGTTGAGTAACCCAACGGAATCACAACTTTGTTGCTTGGATGTTCACCTTCTACGCTTTATGGGACACGACCTTTCAAATGGTCACGCAAGTAGCCTCAAGGTTTACGAGCAAATGGAAAACGAGTGGCTTGACCGATGCAACAAGTATGGAGTTGCTCCAAATGTAGCAAGAGAAATATATTGGAATAAGGTGCAAGGCAGACGCAACTCAAGGTACTGGTCATATTGCCTAGAGAACTAATGAGTATAAAAAGAGAAGAACTACTTTGTAGCGATTTAGCGTATGGCAATGCAATGGTTGCAAAACTATGCGGTTATCCAAAGGTATTATTAAAATTAGAAAAGAAAACTAGCGTTCATAACAAAAAGCGAAAAATAGGAAAAAGGCTTTTAGTTAGAAGAAATGCAAACAAGTATGCACATGAACTTACAGGATAAAATAAAATTAGGAGTGGAAGCATTAGAGGACTTCAAGGATATTAAAAGAATTGATATGTCAAATGCAGGGACAAGAAAAATGATTGTCCAACATATATTTCACTATATAGAATATATTAATCACACAATCCCAAAAGGAAAAGACGACAAAAGGCACATAGTATGAATTATTTTCAACAACAAAACATCCATTGGTACGATTATACTCCAGAAGATATTTATATCAAGAGTAATATGTTCAGCAATAAACTGAATGACATTAATACTGTTTCATATAAAAACAAAACTGATTTTTATCAATCCTATCCTTGGGGAGTTGCCGTTGCTCTAACTAATATAAAATCAGAGTTTCCTTGTGCAGACCTTGATTTCAACAAATACAATGGGAGGTATGGTGCATTAAATGGAAATCCGATTCAAGGAAGGATTCCCAAACCAAGATTGGATAGTCAAGGGAATCAATGCGAGACTCAAACTCATTCATTAGTATATATTCACTCGAAACACTATAAATACGAGTGGAAACAAGATTATGCGAGTGGGCAATGGCAAAATATTCAACAAAGTCAAGTGCCTCTACAAGACCAAGAAGGTTATACAGTTTCCATTGGTGGACAAGGAGCAACTTTTGGAGGTAATGAAAGAGCAGTTAGGGAAATGGTGGACATATCCTTTGCAGTCGTAAACTTCTTGATAGAGAGGGTTTTACCACTCAAGCGAAAAAAAAGCTTGACAATGGTTGCGTAATCTGTCAGTATTATTCCTATGACAAGCGAAAAAGAATCTACTAAGGACTTCATTGCGGAACTTCGCCAAAATCGTGCGAATCGCATAGAATCTCTCAAGAATACTATTTCAGAACTGAATCCAGAAGCAATGCTCGCAGATGGGTTTGACGATTCCTTGGCAGGGTTCGATTCTCATGGTCGGGCGATTTACTTTGCAGACAGTATTATACAGACATTAATTGAGCGTGACGGCATGGAAAGCGAGGAAGCAATGGAATACTTTTCCTTCAACATTGAATGTGCTTCCGTTGGCGATTATACTCCAATATATATGTGGGAAGAATAACTTTAAAAAGTGTAATTATATTAAGAAATGAACGAGCTAAAAGAACTAATTAATTTAAAGATAGAGGAGATAGAAAACTACTCAATTGACACACAAGAAAACGAGGAGAGATACATCCACGAAATCCAATGCTTGTTATATTCTAAGTATTTGTTATTCGGAGACGAAAATCTTCTCGTAGACTAAAAAAAAGACTTGACAAAACCAATCTAACCTGTCAAACTTATAGAATAACAATCAAGAACCACACATAGTAAAAAAATGATTATTGCAGAAGATAAAAAGAAAAGAGTCATATCCTCACACGATTTTGATTCAGTAGAATGTACCATTGATGCCGAAGATATGCGTTATGTCGCATCACTCTTGCGGAACAATTACTCAAATCCTCAACTTGCGGTTGTCCGAGAAATTACGGCAAACGCACTTGACGCAAACATTGAAGCAAAGGCAAAACGGAAAGTCGAAATCTCGATTCCTTCTCGCTTTAGCCCCAACTTTTGCGTTAGGGACTTTGGGAGTGGCTTGAGCCAAGAAGATGTCTTTGGATTATATTCTAAGTACGGAAAAAGTACCAAACGGAACTCTAATTCATATATTGGAGCATTTGGAATCGGGAAGTTTGCACCATTGTCTTATGGGAATAATTTCACTTGTGTTTCATTTCATGGTGGAAAGAAAACTTCTTACAATATATTTGTTGATGAACATGATGATACTAAAATCGTCAAACTAGATGAAGAACCATCTAGTGAACCAACTGGATTGTCCGTTGAAGTTGCTATTGCTGATTCGGATATAAACAACTTTAAAGATATTTGCAAAAGTTTCTTTAAGTTCTTTGCAGATGATGAAATGCCGATTTTTCGTGGAATAGGTGAGGATGAACAATTCCTTACCGAATGGAAAACTGTTATGGAATCAAAGGATTCCACTTGGCAAATTATATCCGACAATGAAGATTATTGGGCAAAGACTCACCATGAGGCTCATGCCTTTATGGGAAGAGTGCATTATCCTATTAATACTGGTTCGATTGATTTTAATGAATTATGCAAATCCGAAGATGATGATACTCAATCGGATGCAGGATATTTGCGTGAACTTTGTCAACAAGATAATTTATATATACGATTCGACATTGGAGAACTCAAACTCCACCATAGTCGTGAGTCGTTAGAATATAACAAGCAGACACAACTTGCGATTATTGACAAGTTGCGACAAATTAAAGTTGATATTGAAGAAATTGCAAAGGAAAAACTTGATAGTGCAACTTGCCTATGGGATGCCAAATGCAAGTATGCTCAAGTAATGAATGCTTTACCACATACTTTGCAAGGACTGTTTCGTAACTCATTTGAATGGGAAGGAATTAAAATCACTAGCCCATCTTTTGATAGAGACTATAAGCTTACTGACGATATTCTTATTACTGAATATACTAAATTAACAGATGGAGATGCAACTGATGGGTATAGAGTAAAGTCCAGTAAGCAACGCAGGGTATTATGTCACGACAAAAGTATTCTTGCGGTACAAGATGGTGGAAGTTCCTACGGAAACGCATTAAAAGCGAGGACGCTATTTAACGAGAACGAAGATGCTACGGCAGTTTATGTCGTTTATGCCTCAACAGAGGATGGAGAAGAACACCTTTGGACTGATACCGATGGTATGAGGTTCGATTTAATCTCTTCAGACAATATCAATTTGCTTTCTAAGGTTGAAAAAGCCAAGTTGAAAGCAGGGACTAGGCATAGTGGCGAAAGTCGGGCAGATGTTCCTGTCTTTGGGTTCATAACGGATGAAAAACGCCATCGTTACAGGAATACAGACTATTGGGAAAATGCCTTGGGACTTGATGACCTTGAATCTTTAGGAGACGATGTGCCTCTAGTATATGTTCCCATTGCTAACTATAAAATAGTTAATGAAAATGGCAAAAGCCAAGAGTCCATAATGGACTTGAGCGACCTCAAGGTACAATATTTCAAGATGAGGAATATCGACAAAAAGAACTTTCCGATTGTTTATGGTATTCGGCGTAAAGATTGTGCCAATCTTGATAAAAGCGTATGGATGAATTGGGAAGATTTTAGGATTCATTTTGCTCAAACACATCTTGTAAAGCATAGAAAAAAGCTTAAAGCAGGAGAGAAGAAGGTTGCGTTCAAGGAGCATCAGTATGAGATGAAAAACTATCGGGCAATCGAATGCGTATTGAACAATCGAGGGTCAGTTCCTCTTTTGAAACTTCTCAAGGATTCATTAGGCGAAGACCATGACTTTATTATTGCTTCAACTATTTGCAGAGAAGGAACGGCAAATGATGAAGTCGTTGAGACTCTCTACAATCTGTTGCAATTCTTGAAGAAAAAATCGCCAGAATGGGTAAAAAAGAACTTTCCCGATACATACAACTGGAAAGAATATGATTACTTATGCAAAGATATTCAAGACAGATACCCATTACTGGTGAATATATCTAAACAAATCTACCAATGGGAGGACATGAGAGAAGGAAACTTCGGCAAAAACATTGGTGAATATATTTCTATGTGTGATGAGGGGGTTAAGGTTTGATTCCTTGCCCCCGAATCTTTTAAAAAAAGGCTTGACAACAAACACCAGATAGTCTACTATATATAACTTAATCACGAATAAAAAGAGAAAAAAATTATGAGCGAAAAATTAGCGTACAACTTGAGCGAAACCTCGATTACTGTCTTTTATGAGGGCAAGCCTTATACAGTCAGAAACGATAATGCGAACTTTAGTAGGTTGCGGAGAGCATTGCTTGACGCACGATACGATGATGTCGGAGAACTGTTGGATATAAAAAGTGCAGTAGAAGATTTCGTTGAAGGTTCACTAGAAGTGAAAGACGAGGTAGTTTATTACAACGGACATCGTTTGCATGGAGTTGTGGTAGATAAACTGCTTGATATGTTGCGAGCAGGATTGAAGGATTCAACTCCTTTGACCAATTACATTAGTAGGCTTTTGGAGAACCCTTCCGCAAACTCTGTTGAGGAACTTTATACTTTCCTTGGGTACAAATCATTACCGATTACGCCAGAAGGCAAGGTTTTGGGGTACAAGGGAGTACAGAAAGATTTTTGGTCGTCTACTGGCAATGCTGATACCATTGTCTTGCAAGGAGAGACTAACGAAAGGCATCAGATTCTTAATGAAGTGGGTGCGACTATTGAAGTTCAACGCCGATGCGTGGACGATAACAAGGACAGGCATTGCTCTTATGGACTGCATATTGGGTCTTATGACTATGCAGATGGTTGGGCAGGTAGCGATGGTCGCTTGTTGCTTGTGGAGTTTGACCCACAAGATGCGGTTTCCGTTCCTACGGATTGCTCCTTCCAGAAGTTGCGAGTCAGTAAGTACACAGTCGTTGCAGACCTTACAGATTCCAGAGTGGAGTTGAACAAGATTGTCTATCAACCGAATAAGCCTATCTATGGTTCAAATGAGGACGATGGAGAATGTGAAGGTTCTTGCGATGATTGCGAGTGCGATTACGAGGATGAGGTAACTGATGAAGATATTTCAAGACTTGAACTTCGTAACTATATTGAAAATAAATTGGATGAAGGAATACAACCTTCGCTTAATTTAATTGCATCACTCAAGGTATGCAGGGATGAAGGATGGAGATGCAAGGATGTTGCGGTAATCGTACAAGACCTTGGTTTCACCTTAAATGAATCCGATGATGTTGCGTTGTCAGCATGGACAGTATCTTAATTAACAAGGAACTATTATCATGGAAACACTACAAACTAATCTTTTGACCGACTCTATCCTAGAGGCACAGGAATCTCAAGTAGACGCATTGTGGGCGATTTTAAAGTATAAGGAAATCGGAATCTATCGCAAGGTTGCCTGTATGTGTGAGGTCTTAAATCTTGACTTTACGGACGCTTTAAACGCTATGCCTCAAGATGATGAGGGGAGGTTACTAGACTATAAAACTCGTCACCTCATCCATGACGCTTTAATGGAAGTTTCTTGATGGGCGAACAGGAGTTAATCAACGAACTCCAGAATACGCTTTCCGAAATGCTCGAAAAAATTGGCGAACAATATCCAAATCATACCTCTACTGAATATATAGTAAGATATTTAGATACATTAGTTGCCAGTTGTAATTTTTGGAGTAAAGCGAATAATGGATGGAGAATTATATATGACATTGATAATGCGATTGCTCATCTTAGTTCATGTTTCCCTGTAAACGATTTTTAAATGTTAGGAAACTTTGAGCATCCGTTCTTTGATGAACTTAAAAAAATAAGAGCAGAAATCAATCCAAGTGAACCAGAAGATTTGGTTAGACTTGAAAAGCTTTCAGAAGAATATATTAAAACATTAATTGCAGATGGAGCAAAGACTAGAAAATTGAGATTGTCTGACTTGAATAAATATATGCAAGAATTGGATAATGAAGATTTTGATGACTTAGCTTTAACTATTTTAAATATATTAAAAGAAGAAAGAGGAGAGGACTAATGCCAGAATTATTTGAAGTAATAAAATTGATTTCCTTTTTTGGACTTATGTTTTGCGTTCTTATTTTTATCGGGCATATTGCAACTGCATACTTAGATGACGATGAATGAGATTCGGTATTACTACCATAAACAAATTAAGAAGTTAAAGGAAGAAGCAGAAATGAAATCCGAAAACATTCCACTCAACAACGAGCAAGATTATTTAAAGTATATTGCAACACAGAATAAGCTGATGCCAAAGAGCGAGAGAAGCTCGATTAAAGATGGCGATTTATTAATGGACATGGAGCATCAGAAGGTTCTCGTAAGGGATTTAAATGCCGTCCTAGAGGTCGCAACGCTCTCTTTTGAAAGGCAAGAGCGACTCTTTAAAGCCCATCCCGAAACATATGATGGTAACAAGATAAAAGCATTACAAGAGTCTATTAATAACATACAAGAGTATAAAGAGAAACTTAATAACCAATATACAGAAGAAGATAGCATTAATAAGATTGATTAAATAATTGATTTTTTTCTATGTTGTTGATAAATAAAGAAGTTAAGTGGTGGAGCATAGTGGGGGAAAATGGGTCAGAGTGGGTATTCGGTCTTCTATTTATATAAATAATAGTAAAAATATAAATGCCCTTCATACAAATAAGACTTTATTTCACTCAATTTCAACCAATTAAAGGTTCTATCGCACTTTTTAACATATTTTAACTGATTTTAATAAATTAATTTTGATTTTGGTCATTTTTAACTTGACTTTTGTTGGAATATCGCCCATACTCATTCAATAACAATCGAAAACCGACTATGCAAACTGACAATACGCCAATTTCGACATATATTTTAATTGATACAAATAATAATAAGCAAATTAATAAAGTTAAATTGAGTGAGCTTGAAGTTCTTAATAAGAATCTAGCCTTTGGATTGAACTATACTAAATATAAATACATTAAACAAGAAGAAATAAAGAATTATGAATAAGATTGCTATAAATATATTGATTGTTATTACTATTTTAACAAATAATGGATGTATGACTATTGATGGGGTGGATTACAACCCTGCAAATAATAATACTGATAAATATGTTTCAATAAAAGAACGCAACTTCCAAATATGGCTCAAAAATCAGAATGCCATTGGTGGAAATAAACAATTCTATACTGAGGTAGACTGCCCAAGTCACATGGGTCACGGCTTTCATTAATATATAATTACTTATATAAATATATGAATGAACAAGCTCGAAATATAAATGCTTTATTAGATAAATATAATAACACGAAACAAGCAAATAAGAATAAGTCTGAACTAAATAATATAAAAGAAGAACTAACAAAATTAATGAATAATGTTACTTCTGTTAGAGATATGTTTACTAATCAATATTATTTAAATGACCCAAATGAAGACAAGCGATGTGCCAAATAACCAATATCCTGCTCCTCCAAGTAAAATATATAAAGGAGAGTTGATAGTTTTGAAAACAGGTGAGACAGGGTCAATTATGAACGATTCCGACCTAAATAAAGTTATAGCTTGGTGCGAGAAGTGCAGAAGCAAGACGAAAGGGTATCGAATCACTGGTGAAAATATTTATCTATACCAAGGAACTCCACTACCAGAGCAAGATTCAAAGAAAGTTGAAAAAAAAGGTTGACATCGAAGGCAAAACCTGCCAGACTTATAGTTATGAAAATCAGATTAGATGAAAAAATATTGAGATTGGGTGATTACTCCATCGTGCGAGTAGATGACTACAATCTTGAGTTGCAGAACGCAGAAGGAGAACTGATTGGGCATTATGGTTTTATGTGCCATGCGGTCAAGAAAGCTTTTCTTCTTACTATAAATGATGTACGCAAGAGTGGTAATTTTACCGATATCTTGGGTGACGCTAAGGAGACTGAAGAATGTGCAAAGGAACTCTTTAATGATGTTCCCTTGAACGCAGTATTCGATTTCTCGTCTCAAGCTAAGGAACAACTCGCAAGAGAACGAGAAGAACAACGAGAACTTGACCCAGAAGTCTGGGCTTAATCACACAACAACTAATTAATATAAAATTATGAGTATTGCATCAAACGCTAGAGCATCTAGCATTATGTCGAAAGCCTCTAAAGGGGTTTATGTTAAACAAGCCAAGTTCGCCAATTATGGCTCAGTAGTTGAGGATAGTATATTAGCCCAACAGATGGAAGCAGATAAAAGGCTCAAGGAACTGCAAGCTCAAAGAAAATTGAGAAAAGTTCAAAATATTGCTTGACTTTTAATCAAATATATAGTATCATTATTACATAATCAAAATCGAGTTTAGTGGGTTCTCGATAACCGAAAGGAAAAACCCACAGGTATTTTTTGTTCTTTAATATTTTAGTCTTTAGGAAGCTCGACGGAGATTCCTACGGGGAAACTTGTAAACAGGGTATGTAGATGCCCTGCAAGTGCAATAGTCATCACCTCTACCGAGGGAGTCCAAAGTCAAATGATGGAGGATTGGGTCGCCAGACCTTATGACTGGCACATTGCTATGTGCGTGATTGCAATTTGTCGTGAACGATGGTTTGCACGCCGATGGAGTTCTAACGCCCAAGTGGGAAAAGGGATTTTGAGGTAAGTCTGTGGTGGACGACAAAGGTACTTGGGATTAACTCAGAAACTATTATAATAGTCTGCCCCAAGTTGTGAGTAAAGGCTGAGAAGTCGTGTCTCACCCTTCTTCGGAAGGTCGCATAACCCAAGCAAATAGTTAATGTTGGTGGAGTACCAACCTTCCATCCCCCATCTATTTTATGTCGGCATAACTCTGCATCGTGAATATAATTCGGGCTTCGGAGTTCGTAAGCCCGACTCCAATTTGTGCGTCCCTTCTCGTCGTACTGGGTAATGTAGCGGAGTTTATTGACTCTGGTCACTATCATCACCCTTGAGGTAACTACATAAAAGCCTCATCTAAAAGCCTCCCCGAAAGGGGAGGTTTTTTTTGTTTGACAACGAGGGCAAAACCTGTCAGTATTAAAGGTATGAAATTGCTAAAAGAAATCATTGACCAATGGGGATTTGTCACAGCAGAGCAATGTGCGGAACTTGCTCAGTATTTCCCTCAAACAGAACTCATCATCCAATGGGGTTGGATGCCTCGTGAACCGATGCACGCAGACTTAGTTGCTCAGCGGATTAAAGAAGTGGAGGATTCAAAGCTTGACTATGTTCGACAAGTCTTTATCAAGTCCGAATCATTTCGTAAATTAAAATCAGTACTAGGAGTTGTATGAAATACGCAAACGAAACTGAAATGGTTGAAGGATTCTTGATTGACCTCGATAACGACATTCTAGATTGGGAGTTTGAAGGCGAGATGCCTTTTCACCAATTGGATAAAATAAAAACAACAAGGGAAGAAATCAAATCTCTACTGAGGAGAAGATATCCACTAAAGGCTAAGAAGAAAGTAAAAGATTTAGAATCATTTATTTATAATTGTAATAGACATAACTCATATAATTATTTTGATGAATTGCAACGAGAATACGGTTACCAATATTGATCATGATTAATCCAGCAGAAGTAAAGAACTATAATAGAACTGAATCTGAATTAGAAGAGTTTTTATTGTTTGGTATAAATGTAGCAGGTAAGAAGTCTGCGGTCGAAGCTCCGAAATTAGAAGCGTTTCTGAGAGGTGCGAGAAAGCTAGATGTATCTCCTTTTGAGTGGATACGACTTCTACAGAAAGACGGTGGACTTAAATCGTTTATGCGGTCAAGGAAAATCGCACCTTATCGAGAACGGTATAATTCCTATGTTGATGTAATTAAATTAAGTAGTAGTCATTCTTTCCCTTGGAAAAGTTTGAGGGATGTCACGCTCGAAGAGCTTATGAAGGTTCGTGGAATAGGAATGAAAACCGCACGATTCTTTCTTTCGAATACCAGAAAGGACTTTGATGAACCTATGCTGGATACTCACATCATGTCTTGGTTAAGAGATCAAGGATATGTGAACGCCCCTAAAAGCACTCCTGGGAGTAAAAAGGCATACGACTATTGGGCAGACATTTTTAAGGATTTGGCTCGACTTCGCAACAAAAGTGTGCGAGAATTAGATATTGAGATTTGGAAAGAATACTCTAACACAAACTAAAGAAAGGATAACAATTGGAATTAGGCATAATTATATTGATTGGAATATGCTTCGGAATAAAAATTGCTATACAAGAATGGTATGAATAAATATACAAATACAAATGTGAATCATTCAAATATAAATAATGATAAAAATAATTTCACTTGAGGCGATGACCCAAGCGACTTAGCATCAACGACTTACGACGGCGCCGGCTCCCCCTTTATGCGTAACTCTTTGGGGCGCAGTGGTTTACGGGTGTAAAAAAAGCTTGACACGCCCATGGAAGTAGTCTAGTATTAAAGGTATGATTAAATTAAAACAAGAAGACCCAAGGTACAAACTAGATGAAAGCAGAAAGGTTTTTGTCTACAAGAATCTTCACAAGGATTGTTGGAGCATTAAGCAAGATGGTCTCGTTAAGGCTCATTCAGACGGAAAACCAATACATTTATATTCAGCAATGATGAAGGTGAACACGAAAGGGAGAGAAAAAGTTCTTCGAGAGAAAAGGAAAAATGTCCATGCAGGTATCAGCGGATACATTGCTCATCCTGACCCTTCATTTGCGTGCTGGGATGACATAGGATGGTGGGAAATGACCGCTATCACATACAATCCTTACAAACATTCATCTTTTGTTGATGTGAGTACGCAAAAACCAAGATGGTTCGCTTCGTTCGTGAAGCTTTATACAAAAGAAGTTCTTGCAATCTAAAAAAAAAGCTTGACTTTAGGGCATTTTTCTGTCAAAATTAAGGCTTAACAATCGAGAAAGAGAAGGATAAAAAAATGGGATTAGACCAATACGCATACAGAAGGCTTCCAGAAGAAACCTCGGAAGAAAACATTGAACTCGCTTACTGGCGAAAGCATAATCGACTCCAAGGTTGGATGGAACAACTTTGGGAGGATAAGGGCAGACCAAACGCACAAGAAGGTGGGTTTAATTGTGTCGAGCTAGAGATTACGCTTTCTGACCTTGAGCAACTTGAAGCTCATGTTGAGAACAAGTCACTACCCGAAACAGGTGGATTCTTTTTCGGAGATGATTCCTTTTCATGGACTGATGAAAACGATAAGCCATTTGAAGATGGAGACTATTACTACAAGGAAACTGACCTAGATTTTATCAGAGACGCAAGAGAAGCAATCTCTGATGGACAAAAGGTTTACTACAACTGTTGGTGGTAAAATGAATTATTGCATAGACGGACACGACTACATGGAAATTAAGTCTCAGTTTGAGCAAGAAAGAATGACTGAACCTTGTGACATAGCAGAAGGAGTATACGCACTCGTTGACGATGATAGTCCTTCCGAATCACCGATTTATTTTCGCTCCATTGATGGTGTAGTAAGTTGGGCAGAAGGTTCTTATCCTTACTGTAATGGAAATTGGTCAGTTTACAAAGTGGGTGCAAAAGTTTTATGACAAACGAAGAGATAAGAGAACAAATCCAAGAGAACATTATTGCGTACATGAACCCTTTACTGGATAGAGAGTACGAAATTACAAACGACAACATTGATGACCTTTGCCAAATCGTTGTTGATTGCTTTGCTGAAGATAAAAAGACAAATGATTCCGATAAGTATTTTTATCATCCCGAAGAGGTTTACAATCGTGCTTGGATGGATGCAAAACATTCCAAGTATTAAAAGGTTAATTTAACCCTTGACAAAGAAACGAAAATGTGCGATAATTATAGCATGATTAAAAACACGACAGATGAGTAAGAAAGCAAAAGAAAAGGGCGTTTCAGACCCAGTAAAACACAAACAACTTCACGATATGTGCAAGAAGTATTCTCACACGGGAAACAAACCTCTCGTTGAATCCTTGTACGACCCAAATGTAATGGTGACGCAAAAAGTCAGAAAGGCTCAAGAGTTTAATCGCAATGCTTAATTATATTCAAGAATACTGTGAACTTCCATCACTTAATCGCCCAGAATACGATGACGATACTGGAACATGGGATTTATATTTTGCTGAGAAGCAAGAGTATTGCCCATATAATTTGGAGCAAGAATTGATTTGCATTCCATTTGACACTTTGGAAGAAGCACAAGCAACTCTCAAGCAATCATTAGAACTTTACGAAACCAAAGAACAAGAATCTAAAAAAGATATAAACGAATATGAAACTGGAAAAGAAAATGAAGAATAACAAGAACGCAACACGATGGCAAGTCGTATACAAGACTTCCGACGGAAGAACGGAACTCTATACTGTCGATGAGCCAGTACAAGAAGACCAATTTGGCAATGCCAATGAAGGTCAGAACATTGTCGGATTTACGGCATATTGCCACAACCGTGAAGGTTATCGTAGGTTTCGCTACGATAGGTTGGTAACAGTCGTAAGCTAATTATGGCACGGCACTATACTCTCTTAGCCAAGATTCGCCAGCTCGGTTATGAGCTGGCATTGGCTGAGGAGTCGGGAGCATATTGTCAGGATTGGGCTTTGAAGAAAAAGGAGCACGACAATCTACTTGAGCAGCTGTATAAACTAGAGAAGCGGATCTTCACTTAAAGTCCTCGGCCCCAACGACTTACGCGTTGGCGGGGCCCCCGGCGATGCCCTAAGTCACTGATATCCAATGGGATAAGCATTAAAAAAAATGTTAGTTTTAGTGATTTTATGCTTGCAATTACCCTAGTTTTCCTCTAGAATACTTGTATTGATAATTGAGAAAGGATTGAAGAAAAAATGAATATATTGAATAACGAAGCCTCGGACGAAAACTTGAACGCAGAGAACATTATGGAGATGTGCATGGATGTACTATGGGAGATTTGCATTAAACCATTAGAGGGTCAGTTAAGTGATGAGGAAACTGATACTGTTAGCATGATTGGAATTACCCTTCAGCAAATTGCCCAAAAGGCTCAATGCTACGAGAACATGACTGGATTCAATGGGCGAGAAAAAAGACCATTTGAGCAAAATTAATGCTTGACTTTTAACATATTTTCACCTATACTTATAGCTTAACAATTGATAAAAATAGAAACTCAAAAAATTATGACAGATACAATAGCAGAAACTCCTAAGTTGAACCTCCGCATTTGTGGAGCAAAAAGTTCCGTTGTGGATTTGGACACCGTTCGTCGTGTTCCGACTCCCAAGGAAACTAATCGTTGGAAACCAATTCCTCACGCAACTGTTGTCGATGTAACTCGCAACAACCTTGAAGAATCGGGTTTTGAAATCGTAAATGAATGCCACAATCTTGGCAAGCAAGCCGACCATTATTTCGGAATGTTTCAAGTTGTTCATCCAAATCGTGTTGGTTCGGATAGAGGAACAGTTGTCGGTATGCGTAACTCACACGATAAGCTTTTCGCAGCAGGATTGTGTGCAGGTGAAGCACCATTTATTTGTGACAATCTCGTTTTTCATAACGATGTCGTCTTTACTCGCAAGCATGTAGGCGAAGTAAAGCAAGAGCTACTCAAGAGAGTGGATGCTATTGTCAAGGCTTTATTGCCCATGTGGGAGCATCAAGATAAGCGAGTCGAAGCTTATAGGGATATTCCTTTGAATGATAGGCAAGCTCAACACCTCATCTTCGATGTCTACGAGGCAGGAATCAAGACCAACTTAATTGGTCAATCCACCCTAGCTCAAGCTTGGGAGCAATGGAAAGATTCTGACCACAAGGTCTTTCAAGACCGCAATCTTAATTCGCTATACAATGCGTTCACGGAAGTGTCCAAAGGACGCAATGTAATGCACTTGCCTAAGCGTTCTGAGATTTTCCATAATGCTTTTGACCCTGTTGCAGGAGTTGAATCCAACTAGAAATTGAAACGAAAAGGGGTCAAATACTGACCTTAAATAAGAAACTCCCTTCGGTCAAATATAAGGATCGAGGGGAGTTTTTTTGTCGTTGATTATCAATGACTTATGACGGGCCGGCTCCCCGCTTCAGCGTAAGTCGTTGGGCATTAGGGACTTGCAACACCAAACTTATGTTTATCTCATCGACACATTTGAGAAACGTGTTTACAAAACAGCAAAACATCGACATAAAAAAATGAAAAAAAGCTTGACTTCACGGCTCATTCTGTCATACTTATAGGTATAATTATTTTAACACAATTTCAGTCCCGTGTCAGACTTGAGACATAAACCCCTCAAGACAGAAGGCTCGCAACCTTCATAAATCTGGGTGCAGTCATGTGGCACAGCGCGGGACACAATTTATTTCAAAAAGAGCTTGACTTTGTCCCGGATTCTGACATAATGTAGAAATGGAAATTAAGGTAAAGGTTATTAGCCCTCTCAAGATTTGCCATTGGCAACTTGAAGTTGGAGATGAGTTTGGGGCTGTTGATTGGAACATAACCAAGTTTGGAACTTTCTTTCGCCCTTTAGGCGTCAAGGGAATGAGCGAGGGAATGTCGTGGGTGTTTACCAGAAAAAACTTTGAAATTATCCTTGACGGACAACCATTTTTAGTATAGTATTATAGGTATGATAAAAAGATATGAAGTAATTGTAAATGAAACGCTTGACTATTTCTGGAACAAAAATCGTGAAGGTCTTGAGCAAGCTTATATGCGAGCAGAAGTCCTCATAGATGAGGCTAATCAAACTGGCGAATACCTTAATCTTGGAATCCAATTTGCCGTTTACGATTGGCACGGCAAGATGATTTCTTGTGAAGAGGTTGAGCAATGGCACATCAACGACGAAAGAGATATCGACGAAAGTATGGATGGAGATTTTGATTCTGCCATGACTTCCGCAGGATTCGGAACTGACGAAGATTACGGTTGCTTTGGAGAGCAAGAAACCTACGGAGCAGACTTTTAGAATTATGTATACATCACTAAACAAAAAAGATTTCAAGGTCATCTTAGATGTCTTGAATGTCTACAACCCTAATGACATCAAGCACATTTATCCAGAAATGGGAAGCAAGAAGTTTCTTGGCGAAGTGGAAGAAGCCTTTCGGAAGGTGCTTAAGGTTGTCAAGTTCAACCAACAATGCGATGGCAAATAGACTATTATATATATTTATAGCAGTTGCCTTTGCTACTTATACTAGCCTGTGCGTTTATGTGCACGCTGTAGGTAGCTGAGTATCAACGAGTTACGGCCCGGGCGGGCTCCCCTTCAGTAGTGAATTTATTTTAAAAAAAGCCTTGACTTTATTGTGAATTCTGTCATACTGGAAGGTATGATAAATTACAATGATATAGATGAAGTTTTACGCCACGCACAAAAAGCCTTACCCAAGGGAACAAACATCGATAGATTAAGAAGGGAAAATCCAGCTCCTTTCAAGAATGATAGGGCGAAAGGATCACTTGGGCAATGGGGAGAATGGTATCTTGCAGGAAACACACCTAATTCAAAGACTGAAAGAGATATCCCTTGTGCAGATATTAAATTCTGTGGAGTTCCGCACACTGGCAATCCGAATCGCATCCGCATGAATGTCCAAGGAAGAACTGATTTCTTGTCTAAGTCTTGGAGGCAATCTGGAGCGAGAAAGAAACTTCCTTATCTTATCATATTTTACGATGCCCAAACTAAGGAAATTATTTGCATCCGAAAGTTTGTGCCGTCGGACGAGCAAATGAAGGAAATGCAAGAAGATTATGAAATGTATAAATCTCTCGCTGAACCTGGAAATTTTTGGGGCAATTGGCATAGCAAGGGCAAAAGGCTTTATAAATGCATACGCTTGGGAACTAGTGGGGAAGGTTCAAGTAAGACGAACTATCTACCGCCTAAGTCTTGGTGGATGGGAGCTTCTTTAGTGAAAAGCATTTTCCATTCTCCTGCTTACGCATAAGGGCCTCCCCGCCGGTGCGTAAGTCCTTGGTCTAGAAGGGTTTAGGTTTCTTTTGATTTTATTTTAAAAAAAGGCTTGACTTCACCCCTAGAATCTGCCATAATTGTATCTATGAATAGTAAAGAAAGAATGAAAGAATGGAAAAAGCTTCCCGAGAATACGATTGCTTGGGAGACTTTCAAACGCTTGGTTTCTCAGTTCGGCATGGAAAAAGGAATTGAAAAAGCAAAGAAAATTGTTGACAAGAAAGCAGAATTAAGATAGTATTAAGGCATGATTAAAACAACTCTACTCACGGCAGGAAATGCCAAAATCGTAAAAGGCGAAGCTTTTGGCTTCATGACTAAGGGCATTCATCTTGCTCCAGCAAATCTTTCGGGTTACGAAGCTTGTCAATGGCGAAGCAAAGGTTGCACAATGGCTTGCTTGAATACTGCTGGTCGTGGACGAATGGATAAAATCCAAGACTCTCGCATTGCCAAGACAAAGTTATTCTTTGAGCAAAAGTTTGCATTCATGGAAAAGCTCGCAAAGGAAATTGCTTCGGGCATTAAGTCAGCAATCAAGAAAGAAATGATTGCGGTTTTTCGCCCTAATCTCACAAGCGATTTGGAATGGGAAAACATTGAAGATGCAAATGGTCAAACGCTTATGCAAAAGTTTCCCGACACGCAATTTTATGATTATACCAAGTCGTTTCAACGCATGGCAAAGTTCGTCAATCAAGCTGATGATTTTCCTTCCAATTACCACTTGACCTTTTCACGCTCCGAGCATAACGATACGCTTTGCGATATGGTTTTGCAAATGGGTGGAAATGTCGCTGTGGTTTTTCGTGATAGGTTACCCAAAACTTGGAAAGGTCACGAAGTTATCAATGGCGATGAAAGTGATTTGCGTTTTCGTGACAAGCAAGGCGTTATTGTCGGGCTTATCGAAAAGGGTATGGCAAAAAAGGATGAGACAGGATTCGTACAGGAAGGGATAAACTCTTGAGATACCGAACTGAAATCTTGCCCAATGGTCTAATGCGAGTGCATGATTGCGCTTGCAAATGGGATTTGCTTTATCGCAAGGAAAATGGCAAATGGATTGCTCACGGTGGAAATGCAGGTTTGCCAGCTTATGAACATCTTTTGAAAATCCTAAACGGCAGATAGTCAAGGACTTAGGGCTGGGCGGGCCCCCGCGTCAGCGTAAGTCGTTGAACTTCAGTATGTTGCGAGCGAAAGAAAAAGCTTGACACGAAGGCTCGATTAGTCTAGTATAAAGGGATGAAATTAAAACGAGACAAAAGCCTTTTACTCTCACTTTCAAACGATGGCGTGATAGTCATTGCAGAGGTGGACAGAAAAGCAGAAGAACAGAAGAAAAAGAAAACGCCTTGGTTGCGAGAATATTATATCAGCGAAGATTGCTTGCAAGCCAATTTAGAAAAGAGAACCTTTACAAACATTTCCAGCCAAGTTGATTACAACGGAAGAATATTTGCCCTAACGGAAGATTTATAAAAAAAAGCCTTGACAAAAACCCTATTATCTGTCAGAATATATTAATGATTAAAACAAAAGATGAGAAAACCTTCTCCGATTTGGAGTTTAACGACCACGCAAACCATCCAGATGCAATTCAAGCCAGACTTGATTTAGGAAACGGATTTGAGATTTCCGTTGTCTCTATGAAGAACAAAGAAAAGCAATTCGGTGGGCTTTACGGAAACGCTTCCGAAGGAACTTATGAGGTTGCAATGTTCCACAATGGTTCTATGCTTCCGCTTGCTAAGTTCGATGATGTTCTCGGTTGGCAAGATGAAGTTGCGATTACTCGACTAATGCGTGAAGCTCAAACGAATGGCGTTGCTTGGGTTGACCTTCTCCATGAACTCCGAAACGATTATACCCAATCTCTTTTATCAGACTAATGAGCTATTCAACAATAGAAGGAATGATTAGACAATCAACAAACAATCCTGTGAAAAACTACGAGGTTTTGAAGAACGGAAAGTCAATCGGTCTTGAAGGAACGCTTCAAGTAGTTATTGAACTTATTCGAGATTTGGAATCTGATTTGAACAGAGCGACAGAACACTCACCTTATACGATTGGACTTGTAAATGAGTAACGAAACAGAACTAACAGGAGCAACGCTTCTAATGTACCTTATGAGTCGTTTTAACATGACCAAGCAAGAGGCATTGCGAAACGTGGAACAACACGGACACGATACGACAAACCTATGAGCTATAACGGATGGAAAAATCACGCAACATGGAATGTTGCATTGTGGATTGGAAACGACGAAGGTCTTTACAATTTCGCAAGAGAGTGCGAGAATTATCATGACTTCGCTTGTCAAATGCGAGATTGCTTTGAGTCTACCGAAACACCAGACAGAGTTGCTTGGAATGATTCGGGGCTTGACTATGAGCGATTAGACGAGCTAATTGAGGAACTTAAATAGCTAAATAGTAAATACTAAATAGCTAAATAGTTTTATTATTGGTTAGCCTGTTACCCGTTGTGGATCAATGACTTACGACGGGCCGGGGTCCCCCTTGTAGCGTAAGTCGCTGATGCTTAAGGAGTTGCGCGGATATATTTTTCCGATTGCTCTCTGAGACTTTGGGATATATCTTTCACTATCTCACGGAGTCCTGAAATGCCATCTCTGACTTCGGCAACTGTACGGCGAACTGACTTGTTCTCTATGCAGTCAACGGATTCATCGACCACACTTTTGCCTGTGGCAAACTTCAATTTGCCTTGCATCCCAGAAAGCGGAATCAAAACCTCATTGAATAGCCTTGAGCAAGCCTCGTTTGAGATGTTCATTGAATGCCCAATGACTTCCCATTTCTCGTCGATTAGTGCAATATTTTTGTTTTTATTTTTACTCATAATTCTTAAAAATTGGTGGAGATGTGCGGAGTTGAACCGCAGTCCTTGCTCCGTGAAGCAAGTCGAATCCCAATCATCCCCATTGGTTGGCAATCCTATCCAATAGCCATTGGGCGTGGACAACAATCTGTTGAGACTGAATACAACCCTCGTTTGCGTCACCGATATTTTGGTCGATGATTTCTTGAAGTTCCTTTTTGGTGAGACTTATTCCGTTTTTCATTATGCCTACTATAATAGACTAAATCTCATTTTGAGTCAAACACTTTTTTGCAAATGAATAAAAATAGTTATAAACCATTGATAATCAATCAAATAGAAATAGAGAAATTACTTGATTTTTGAAGCCAAATAGGGTCAAATATTCATCTCGAATCATTCTGGGTCATAACAGTATGAGTATCAACGACTTATGACTTAGGGGGGAGCCCGGCCAAGCGTAACTCTTTGGCAATCAGTTAGTTGCGACGCTGAGAAGGCAACCAAGGTAAAACCCTGCGACCATTAGCGTGGCGACTGCGCAGTATAAGATTCCGCAGATGATTAGATTTCTATATTCTCTCATTAGTTTATTTTATTATCTTTTTAGTGTTGGGCTTATTGCTTCCCTCAAACCTGCGAGGCAAAAGGTAACGAGTAAGATGATTCCAATTTCCATCAAGAAAGTTGCCTTTCTAGTCTTTGGATTTTGTTGTCAATGTCAACTTGCAC